>ERZ860264.185-NODE-185-length-57314-cov-5.821984_pt1 | contig 57314 bp, 42 predicted proteins | sample MGYA00509980_ERZ860264 | MGnify/ENA primary metagenome ERZ860264 (study PRJEB30046, sample SAMN00715212) | human gut metagenome | study: EMG produced TPA metagenomics assembly of the A metagenome-wide association study of gut microbiota in type 2... | reverse complement strand
AGCCTTCGATTACCTTCATCGTCCCGTCGTCGTTGTAGCCCGTCGCGCCCATAGTAATGTCTGCCGGGATGGTCACGGTGTAGCTGCCCGCTTCGGTCACCTCCGTGTCGAACTGGAGGCGGATTGAACCCTGATAGCCGCGTATCTTTCCTTCCTGAAGCGTCTCGCCCGCCGCGTTCTTCAGCAGGGCCTTCGCCTTGGTGTTGATGTAGGGACCTATGCTCTCGGACGGATACGCCCATTTCGTGGTGATGACCTTGAGCTTTTCTACGGTCGAATTGTCTGCCGGGTCAGCGCTCGAAAGGACAACCTTGTCCTGCGCCATGACCGGTATCTGCCCTCCTATCAGCACCAAGAAGAAGAGGGCCAGAATCATCGGTAAAGATTGCTTTTGCCTCATAATACGATTATTAAAGATAAGTAAAAATCAAATTTCACAAATCGCGAATTGCAAAACCTGAGTTGATTAGTGTTCGTGTAATTAAAAATGCCCGACTCAATGTGTCAAATCGCTTGAGCTTCGCTTCGAAAACCGACGAAACCCAAGCGATTTGAAATCAATGTCACATAGCCACCTTTCTGACAACGGAGCCGGTAGCGGAATTCGCCTTGACTATGACGATTTTGTGAGAAGTATTCAGCGGAATTTCGACCAAACCGCCGTCAGAGTCTCGCATACCCAGGAGGGTACCGTCAATTCCATATACGGAGACCGACAGATTGGAACCGCCCGCAACTCTGACTACTCCGTTCTCGCCGCTGATTTCAATATCGTCCGCAGCGACATCCTGAACCGCGACATCCTGGTTTCCGAAATTATCGGCGGACATTCTGTCCGCAGTGATTATCTTACCGGTAGAGGAATCAAGAAGGAGAGCTATTATAGCCACATTGTTCGGGTCCATGACGTTGTCCGGACATACGAACTCATACTTGAACTCCATCTCCTGGCAGGCAGTGCAGGAAGCATTCAGAGTCGCTCCGTAATAATTGGGATATATCCCTCTGGCCACATGGTCATATACCATTTTGGATGCGGGAATCTTCTGGGGCGATTCGCAGAAAAACTTGAAATAAGGCCACAGCTCCTCGCCATACGTTTTGGTGATGGCTGCCTTGGATATTCCCGAGAAGTTGTTGGCCTGAGAGTAATCCGTGTTCAAAGACCTCACTTTATCCTCGACAAGTACAAAAGCCACCCTCATACCGATATCGTCTGAGTCGTATGCGTTCTCGACGCTGAAATCAATATCGAACTTATCGCCTGCCTCACCGTCGAACTCCACCTTTTTAATCTTGATGGCGGAATAGCAGGGCGTTTTCATAACCTGCTCCACGAGTTCGGGAGAACCGGGGTCCGCGCCGACGGTACGCTGGAAGAAAGCGTGTGGAAAGCCCTCGCTTTTCGAATCCTCCTGAACATTCGTCAGATACTGGGAATCCTCTATAGTCATAAGGTCCATGGCATGTATGCCTATGCCGTATGCACGTCCGTTCTCATCGTTGTATTTATCGGAGAAGTAGTCCAGGAACGCCATGCCGCGAGGACAGTAACCGCACCATGAACCGGTAAGCTCCTCTATCACGGCGACGGGAGTGTATGTCTTCTGGGGAGTCTGTATCACACCGCTTACCTTAGTGGAGGAAGCGCCGGCATAATTGGGAGTGATTGTGACCGTGTATTCAAGACCGGAATCATCCACCTCCAATGCTTCGGGAAATACTATGTCGAACTGTTTGCCGGTGATGGAAATCTTGTTGTTCAGCTCCACCTTCTGGACGTTTCCGTCGGAAGTGGTGAGAACAGCCGTCAATCCATCGGCAACACAGGTAGTACGGATGTCAGCCGTAAGCGAGACGGTGACCTCGGAACCGGCCGGGACTACCTTCGGAGTCCTGTCAGTCACTTTCAGTATATAAGGGGAGATGTATATTTCGTTTAGTCCGAGCAGGGCGCTGTCCTTGCTGCGGTTCACGAAAGCCAGGTAAATCTCTTTTCCGGCGTAACCCGTCAGATGCACGGGCACCTGGCGCTGCTTGATGCTGATGCTGCTGCCATAGATGGACGATACCGCTACCGGAATATCGGTAAAGGATTCCCGGGTATTGCCCGTTTCGGACAAGAACACCATGAAGTCGTTTGCTTTTGCGGCGCCGTATCCGGTCACTGTCAGCAGAAGCAGCTCGTCATCGCTTTTCACCTTGATGGGGGGAGTCACCAGCCATTCGTCGGCCTGGACATCCTCCACGAAAGATGAATTGCTGAACGCGCCCCACGTTCCGTTGATATTCAACACTCTGTAATACGGGCCTTCGCCTGTGTTGCCGAACATTTCCTGCCATTCAGGCATCGGCACCTCGCCGTTACCGTAAGTAACCCACCCTGCAGGCAGAACGCCGCCGGCTTCTCCAGTGGCTCTGAAGTCCTCGAAATAGGATGTGTCCGGAGATATGGCCGCCGCCTGGAATGTGGGCGCAAACAGGGCCATCGCTCCCAATATCTTCAAATATTTTTTCATTATTATTCTGTATTTATTCGGATTCTGCAAATATGTATTGTTGAAACCCTTTGAAATGAAGGTCAGGCGGGAGGGAGCGGCCCATGTTATAGCTCATGAAAAATTCACATGGGCCGCACCCTTTACCCCGTCAGACCAGTTAATAAACGATTACCTTAGAGGATACAGTGCCTGCGGTCACTATGTAGATACCGGGAGCCACTGATATTTCTTCAGCTGCCGCCGCGTTTCCGACCGCCTTGACCAGTTTTCCGTCAGGAGCGTACACGCTGACCTTCTTTCCCTCGTGGCCGATGACATGGATTCTGTCGCCGCCGGAAATGCGGGACATTCCCTCGGAAACGACGCCGTCAACCGAGCTGAAGCCATCGCCTACGGTATAGCCGGAAATCAGGATGACATCGCTCACCTTGGCGTAATCGGCCATTATGAAGATTCCGGCCCACTTCCTGTTCTGCATCTCTTCCGGGAACGCGATGTCTATGTCCTGCCATCCGTTGCCCGAAGGTATCGTAGCGAGTTTGATGAGATTGTCCACGCCGTATGTCTCGCCGTAGATTTCAATGTCGGCCATACCCTTGCCTGTCCAGACTCCTAATCTCATTCCGGCATCCTCATAGCCCTCTGTCGAGAATTTGGGGAGCATGAGGCATCCCTTGGCGGGAGCGGACGACGCCCGTCCCATAAACGCCACGGGATATGTCTCGTCGCCGATAAGGGATGCAGGGCTTGCCATCTCCCATACAGTCAGATTCTCCGGGTCATAAGTGCGTATGACGCGCATAGGCCGGATATTGGGCTTGCCGCCCTTGAAGGTCTCCGTAAGAGGAAGGGAATAGGGTGTTCCGAGCATATCGCTCATCCAGGCATAGGTGGTGGCACGGCCGGCCACGTTGGACGGCGCTATGCCTATCCACTCGGACTTAAGGCCGTTGTCGGCCGGTACGGTGAAGGTATACTCGAATGTATCGCTGTCAAGCGTCTCGTAGGGAAGCCAGCCTTCTTCGGTATTCACCATGACGACATATTCGCATTTGGAGGGGTCCACATAATATCCGTTGTCTCCGGTCTCTGTGGGAGGCTCCCATGTCAGGATAAGAGAGAGATTGTCTTCAGAGACGTATGCGGAAGTATTGACTGTAGGCCCGGGGACATCGTAGCCGCAATATACGCTGATAATGGAACTCCGGCCTCTCACGTCGTCATATTCGGGCACTACCATCAGCTCGTTGCTTCCCTGTACGGTCTCTATCTGCAATGATATCGTGGCTCCAGGCTTGCCCTCGGCCTCGGCCACCTGGTCGTTGCCGTTGAATATATAGGCTTTCACATTACCATCGGCGGGAATCTCCGTACCGTTGATGAAAGAGGTCGGCATCACGAACTCCACGGAAGCCTTGAGCTCGGCTTTCGGGGCGCCCTCGGCTTTAAGCCCGGATACGGCCGCCGGGAGCGGAGCGCTGATGTTTGTCTTATGGATGTCTATGTCCTTGATGAAGAATCCGGACTTGTAGGCGTCATGCTTGCTGTAGAACGCGATATAATATACTCCGGGGTCTGCGACGGTGAACACCTGCGACACCCTGTGGAACTCTTCGTCGCCGGGGGTATAGTCTATGAGTTTCTCCACTATATTGTTGTAATTCAGCTCATCGCAAAGATATACCTGGATGCCGAGGTCTTTGTAATATTTGGCGGCATTCATCACGTCCAGGGATATTTCGTATGACGTGGCCGTATCATCGAAACGCAACGGCGGGGAGAACAGCCAGTCATCGGTACCGGAAGCACTGGCGAGCGGTTCGCGTATCGTAGGTATTTCGCCCTTATATTCCACATAGCTCCAGACGTTTTTGTCCTGATTCACATCAAAGGCCGAGAACGCCATTACATCTTCTTTGGTAGGAGCTATTTTCACATCCATCTCCCAAGGCTCGCCATAAGTGAATATGTCGGACTTCTCGGAGGCATCCGAAAGCTGGCCGCCGTTGTCGGCGACTATGTAAGCGACATATCCCGCATAGGGACGTTGCATTTCCGGCGAATAGACGTATTTGCTGTCGCCGACTACCGTGCCCACCTCCTTGTCGTTGATATAGACATGATATTTAAGATTGGCCATATCCATATAGCCGCCTTTGAGACCTCTGGTCACAGGTTCCCATGTAATTGTGGTGGCGTCCATCGTAACGTTTGTGGGCACACGGGGAGTGTCATATCCTATGAAAGCCTTCTTCGAGACCACAGGAGACTTCTTGTCGCCGAGATTGGCCATTACCGAGAATTTATGAGAGCCGGTCTCTATGTCGCTGAAATCCACCGATACGATCTTTCCGGCTACGCCGCTGCCTTTACCGTATTCCTCATCGTCCAGGTAAACGGTCCAGTCCAGTTCTCCGGACAGGGGTTTACCCGAGGAGTAATTGTCAGGCAGGAAGAATGTCAGCTTGCCGCTGTTCTGACCCTTGCCGAAATCCACCTTGTCTATTACGGGCTTTTGCAGAGGAGCGGGGTCTGACGAGGCCGGTATCACTCCTATGAACGGCATTCTCAAGGATGAGTCATAGTCGGCTATCATAGAGACGGAATTGTTCTTGGGGTCGATGCAATACAGGTAGGAGCCGTCGTTGGAAAGCTGGGCGTTCCAAAGATAGCAATCGTCCTCGGCATCGTACATGAGGCCGGCGCGCGCATACTGTGTGCTGACGCCCAGGTCCATAATCAGGGTCTGCGACCCGTCACGCTCTATGCGAACCAGATTGTTCTCGCGGTTTATACCTACCAGCGCATTCTCTTTTTCATTATAGCAGATAGAGGCGCACACTTTCTCCCAGGCCTCGTTGTTCACAACGGGTTCGGTCTCCTCTATCTTGCCGGCCGGCGCGGTAAAGAAGATGTATCCGGTACCGGCCTTATTCATAGAGTATCCCCACAGGGTGGCGTCGGTCGGGTCGTATGTACACGAGATATAGAGCGGGAAGAAACAGTCGAATCCGGTATCCGGGTCGGTCAGCGAGACCTTCAAGTCGGTGAAGACTTCTCCGGTAGCCGGGTCTGTCTCTATATAACGGTAATCGGATATACTGAACAGGCCTGTACGCAGACAGCTGCACATCTTGCCGTCCTGAAGCCAACCGATATTGTATTCATATCCGTCTTTTTCCAAATCCGAAGTGTACAGGAAGTCGGCAGAACCGTCTTCATTCAGTTTGTGCATACCGGACTCCATGCCTCGTGCTATCGTATGGTTATACCCGAGCAACACATTGTCGCTCGCAGCTAGTCTTGCGGGCAGTCCGTTCATTTTCTTAATGACGCGAGCGGGGCCGCCGGCGGCAGTACGCGCCTGAGGCCGGTCTTCGACTGCTCCGGCCATACTCTGCCCGCCTCCCGGCATCTCCGCTTTCGGGAACGGGGTCTCCGTCGTTCTATCCCGGGCTTCGGCCTTTTGTCCTGCTGCAAGCATGGCACACAGCAATATGGCCGGGACGTAAACATTAGGTCGTTTCATAATTTTACCGTGAGTTTAATGAAAAATTGAGTTATCGAGAATCTGGTGACCGGCGATAAAAAACATTTCATTCATAATGTCAAGTCACAGACGGATGTCCTTATCGCCATACCCACCTATATCAAGCATTTTGATTCCTGAGGAATCTCGCCCTCAAATTTACAATAAAAAGACACAGGTTCCATTTGATTTATATCAAAAAACTCCTGTGTGCTGCAAAAAACTTATCATAATTTGATTTCAGTCAAGTTTACCCCTGGCGTATGCGTTACGCACCCTTGAGAGTGTCTCCTGCGACATATCGAGATACTGGGCGATATATTTCAACGGTATCTGGCGTATCATCTCCTGCGGACGACCGCGCATCAGGGCGGCGTAGCGGGAGGCGGCGCTACCCGTGCCGATAATCACATACCGGCGTTCCAGCACATATAACTGCTCCAGCAGAAGTTTGAATACCCATGAGTGGATTTCGGGGTCATCGTTCACGAACTCGCGAATGATTGTAAAGGGGATGGCGTAACACTTCACCGGAGTGATGGCCTCGATAGAGAATATGGCCGGCGCACCCGTATGATACGAGGTGACGGAAGTCACCACATCGCCGGGAGACGCGAACCAGCGGGTATCCTCCTTGTCTTCCCCGTCATATACGCACCGGCAGAGGCCCGAAGCTATGAAAAACACTTCCGAACACACCTTGTCCTGGGCCACCAGCCTCTCCTTCCTGTCATAATCCCGCACGACGGCATGACTGACAAGACGGGACGCCGCCTCATCGGAAACAGGATAAACCTCTCTCAATATTTCTGCCAATGTAATCAAGCTGGAATTGTCCTGACTGTGATATAATGTCTTCTGCCGTGTCGTTCCGGGAATCGGGGGCCGGCAACGGCTCCCGGATTTCGCCTAAATAACCCTTACAAGCACAAAATTAGCCAATTCCCGCATCATCTCCAAATATTTTGACATATTTTCACAATAAGCCCCCGCCAAAAATGCAAACAGCGTCTCCGTACAGACATATTTACACAACGATGGCGGGCCTCACGGTCCGCCATCGTTGTGTCATAATAATTCGACTGAAACTAACTAATTAACCTAATATCAACATTTATGTTTCTACCTTAAATCTAAGAGACGATGTGTTCTCCATAGCGGCCGACGGACGGGGAGTCTTCCGGAAGAGTCAGAATCCCTCCGTCAGTCTCCTTTGCGGCGACCTTACGCAATTAAAACACCCCCGCAAATCATTTGTTCAAAGATTTCCGAATTAATTTCGATTTTTACGGACAGTCTCTTAAAACATAATCCAAGGGGCCAGGTCATATAGATATGAGCTGGCCCCTTGGGGTTGATACGTTTATGAAGGTCAAATCAGTTTGCGGGGCTTGATGTCCAGCTTGACGGGACGAATCATGTTCTCCGGAGCCAGGATAGTGTCAAGCTCTTCCTTGCTCAGGATGCCATGTTCCAGTACCAGCTCGTAAACGCCACGGCCTGTCTCCATAGCCTCTTTGGCAATCTTGGTGGAGTTCTTGTAGCCGATAATGGGGTTCAGGGCCGTTACGATGCCGATGCTGTTCTGTACGTAGGAACGGCACTTGTCCTCGTTGGCGGTGATGCCCTCCACGCAGCGTGTGCGCAGTGTCTCGAAGCCGTTGATGAGGATGTCCACGCTCTCGAAGTTGCACTGGGCGGTGACGGGCTCCATGGCGTTAAGCTCCATCTGGGCCGCCTCGGAGGCCATGGTCACGCAGACGTCGTTGCCTATTACCTTGAAGCATATCTGGCTCATCACCTCGGGGATTACGGGGTTGACCTTGCCGGGCATTATCGAGGAACCGGGCTGCATCGCGGGGAGATTGAACTCGCCCAGGCCGCAGCGGGGACCGCTGGCCATGAGACGGAGGTCGTTGCTGATTTTGCTGACCTTGGTGGCGACGCGCTTAAGGGCGGAGGAGTAACCTACCATCGCGGATGTATCGGATGTGATACCTACCAGGTCCTCGGCGAGTCTGATATCCCAGCCGGTGATGCGGCGCAGGGCCTCGACACACTTCTCGGCGTAGCCGGGTTCGGCGCAGATACCTGTACCTATGGCTGTGGCGCCCATGTTTACGGTCAGGAAGTCGGCGGCGGCCTCGTTCAGATGCTTGATTTCGTCATCCAGCACAGAGGCGAAGCCATTGAAAGTCTGGCCCAGAGTCATGGGCACGGCGTCCTCCAGCTGGGTACGTCCCATCTTCAGCACGTTCTTGAACTCCTCGCCTTTCTTGCTGAAAGCGGCGATGAGAGTGCGGAAGTGCTCCAGGAAACGGAGGTGGCTGAAGTACATACCGATATGTATGGCGGTGGGATAAGCGTCGTTGGTGGACTGCGAGCGGTTCACATGGTCATTGGGGGAGCAGAACTGGTATTCGCCTCTCTTGTGGCCCATGATTTCGAGGGCGCGGTTGGCTATCACCTCGTTGGCGGCCATATTTGTAGTGGTGCCGGCACCGCCCTGAATCATGTCCACAGGGAACTGGTCATGGTGTTTGCCGTCCATCAACTCGCGGCAAGCCTGGGCGATGGCCTCGTACTGCTCGTCGGTGAGCAGGCCCAGCTCATGGTTGGCCATGGCGGCGCCGAGCTTGGTTATTGCCAGACCCTTGATGAATTCAGGGTAGTCGCAGAGTTTGAATTTGCTGATTTCGAAGTTCTCCATGCCTCGGAGAGTCTGAACGCCGTAGAGGGCGCTTTCGGGCACTTCGCGGGTGCCGAGCAGGTCAGACTCCTGACGGAATCCGGTTTGATTACTCATGGTCATATCGGTTTTATAAGGTTAATTTGTCTGTCAACATCGTCGGCACATCCTTTTTAAGGTGTGCCGAATCACTTTGCAAAATTAAGACATTTTCCGCAGGTTTCCAAATTTAGTCCCTTCAAATTTTCCGCAAGGTGAAGGAACATAAAAAGGCGGGGCGTTCCTTTTGGACGCCTCGCCTCGATTATCAAAGATTTTTGGATTTACTTCTTAACCCATGTGCAGGTGTAAGGCAGGGATGCGAAGCTGAGAGTCAACTCGTATGTGCCTGCGCCGGGAGCCATCAGATTGGCGCCGTTCCACACAAGGTTCGTGGCTTCGCCGCCGAGGTTGATGTCCCAGTTGTCGTTGCCGCGGAACTTCCATTCGTCGCCCTCGGAGAAGGTGACTTCGCCGGTCCATGTCAGGAAGTCGGAGGAGGGAGTCATCACTGTCTGGGCGCCCCAGTTGTTGAAGCCGCCGATTGCGCCGTAAGATGTGATGAGGGTGGCCGAGTATGTGAGGTTGTTGACATCGACGATGCAGTAGTACAGACCGTCCTGAGCCACGCTGAGGTTGCCCGCGCCGCCGTCGGTGCTGAGAGTGCCTTCGGCACCGGCGGAGCCGTAGTTGGTGCCGTCCCAGTTGGGAGCGGATGTGAACTTGAACTCACCGTCCAGGTGGGCGTAACCCTCGTAATAACCCTTGTCGGCGTTAAAGGACAGACACTGGCTTGCCGTCTGGTTCCAGCCGTTGGAGACACCGGGAGTGTAGAGGTAAGACATCTTCTGGAACTTGTAGGTCATGTCCATCATGTTGATGGTGAGCAGATAGTTGCCGGCTTCCTTGATGCAGCCGGCGTTGCCGCCGTCCACAAGCGCGCCCTCAAGCGCGGTGTCGCCGTCTGTCACCGTACCTGCCACGAGTTTCCAGTCCTGGGTGTCGACAGCTGTCTTGGAAGCTATCTTCCACCACCAGCCGTTGCTGGCTGCGATCTGTTCCTCGGTTATGTCCAGTGTGATTGCGAATACCGGGTCATCGTACACGTTGTTGGTCGAATGTGTGAACTGGTAGTCGGCGGCAAGGGCCCAGTTGTTGATTGTGCCGACCAGATAATAGGTCTCGTCGATAGTGAAGTCCATGGGCAGCGGAGTCACTGTCAGGGTCTTTGCGGCGAACCATGTGTCGGGAGAACCCACACGCACGCTCTGGCCGTTACCCTCGAGGTATGCGGCGAAGCGCACATAGTTCTCCTTGGCGGCGGGACTCTTGCCCAGCTTCTCGCGGAAGTAGTTGTCCCACTCGGCGCAATTCACGGCGCCGTCCACCACGGCGAGCTGTGTGGCGTCGCTGTAGTCGGCCTGTGTGGCCAGCTCCATCACGAAGTTCACGTTGCTGCCGGCGGGGATGGCGGCGGCCTCCTCGTCGGTTAGGGCGAGCTGGATTACAGGAATCCGCTTATAGGAATAAGTGCCGTCCCAGGCTCCCTCGCCGTCAAGGTTCTGGGTAGCGTAGTCGGTCAGGTCAAGGGTATTGGCCTGCAGGGCGGAACCGAAGTCTACGGTGATGCCGCCTGCGCTCATTATGGTCTCCTGCGGATTCACCTGAGGGATACCCAGGCCGGGATTCTCCTCGCAGGAAGAGAAGCCTAAGGCAAGGAGAGCCACTGAGCAGAATAATGCTATCTTTTTCATTTGTTTTCTGTCTGTTTTATTTTTATTGGACAGGGGCGGGGACGCCGCCCTCTGTCTGTAAACTCATTGGGGGACTTGCCTGTATCAGCCTACAATCTCGAAGATTACTTTGGCCTTGGCGGGGTTGTTGAGGTCTACGGTCATCTTGACTGTGCCGCCGGGCCAGTCAGAAACCATCCATGAACCTTTGCCCTTCTCGTCGCCGTCGCCGCCGAGGTATGCGGGACCCTCGTAGACGTTGTCGGTGAAGGAAATCTCGACAGTATTATCCTCGTTCTGGGCACCGATGCTCCAGGAATTCCAGTCGCCGAGCTGGTCGTAGAAGCGGAACTGGAACTGGCCGGCGGGGATTTCGAAGGTACCCTGGTATATGCGGCTTTCCACAGCTGTCTCGGTAAGGACCATAGTGCTGCTGGCCACATCCCAACCGGTGCATGCGCCGATTACCCATATATTGTCGGGGAGCTTGACGGCGAAATAAGGCTGCACGCTCTTAAGGGTAATCCAGTTGGAAGGGATAGTCGCGTAGTCGCAACCGGGCACAGAAGAAATGACACGTACATATACGGGCACGGCCTTGTCGGAGAAAGTCTCCTCGCTCACATAGCCGAGCTGGTCGCACAGAGCCAGGGAGAGGCTCTCGCCGGGGACAGTGAAGCGTGCGCTGGTGTAAGCCTCGGGCAGAGTCTTGGCATCGCTCTTGTCTTCCTTAGTGGCCACCTCCACTGTGTAGGTGGGCACTATTCCCATGCCGTAATCGGCCTGGCTCACTGACAGTTCCACACCGCTGTTCTCGGAGAGCACGTATGTGTTGTCAGACAGAGCGGGTGTGTTGAGCACAAACTCGGTGGGACGCTCAAGACGGGGCTGGGTGTCCTCCTTGCAGCTGGTGAAGGCTGTGGAGAGCAGAACCGCAACACCCATCATCATAGATATCTTTTTCATTGTCTTAGCTTTTTGTCGTTATTGAAAAATTAATAACCGGGATTCTGCGTCATGCCCTGGCCATAGATGGCCGTAACGTTAGCGGGCAGAGGATAGAGGTTGTAGTGCGCGGGGAGTGCGGAACCGCCCTCTACGCCACCCTTCCAGGCCCACAGATAGGTGGAGCCGACGAAGCGGTTGTAGCGGATAAGGTCGGTACGGCGGGTCATCTCCCAGTAGAGCTCGCGGGCACGCTCGTCAAGCAGTGTGTTCAGGGTCAGCTCAGAGCCGTTCCATGCGGGCACACCTGCACGGGAACGGAGGTAGTTGACATAAGTAAGGGCCTCGCTCTGGTGGCTGCCCATGCGCAGCGCGCTCTCGGCGGCCATCAGGTAAACGTCGGCCAGACGGATTACGGGTACACCGGTGTTGTGCCACTTGCTTACGCCCACGGTGTTGTAAGTAGTCCAGTTGTAGCCGTCCTGGCTCATCTCCTGAGGAGTGGTCACACCGCAACGGTTAAGACCGGTGACGGGGTCTACGAAACGGGGCATGCTGCCGTCGGCATTCGCCTGTACGGCAGTAAATTTCATACATGCGTAACCGGCCTGGAAGTCGTTGAAGGGAACGTTCTGTTTCTTGAAGCCGGCGGACTCGGTAAGCCACAGATATGTACGGCCGTCACCGCTGTAACCGTTCACGAAGCTGAACAGGTCGGAGAGCTGAGGACGAGCGTGCATACAGCCCCAAGCGTCATTGGTGCCGTACCAGAGCTGGTTCATGTAACCGTCGGCTATATTGGCATCACCCTTGAGGATGTCGATGTCGGCCAGGGCCATGTTCTTGATACCGCCGTTCACGAGGAAGCAGGAACCGCCGTAGGGCTGTGTGTACTCGGCATCCTGGGGAATGTACCACAGTATCTCGTTCTGTGCGGGCAGGGAGCCGGCGGGAGCGAACATACGGTTGTTGGCGCAGAACAGGGACAGATAGTCATTGGCAAGACCTGAACCCTGGAAACCGCCGCCTTTGTGACGGTTGATTATGTTCTGCGCGTGGTCCCAGCACTTGGTCCACTGAGCTGTGCCTGTGTAGACCTCCGCATTCAGATAGTAGCGGCACAGAAGAGCCTCGACACCGTCCTTGCTCAGACGGCCATAGATGTTGGAGTCCTGGAACTTGGCGAGGACATCCTCCAGGTCGGCGGTCACTTTGTTGAAAAGCTCGGTACGGGTAGTCTGCTGAGGAACTTCGCCATAAGCCATATCGTCCCATGCCACGACACCGTTGCCGAAGAAGTCGATTACGTAATAGTAAGAGAGGTCGCGGAGCGCGCGGGCCTCGAGAATAAGCTGGTCCACATCCTTCTGCAATTCCTCATCGTAGGAGATGCCGTACTTGCCGGGGTCGGAGGCCAGGCGGATGAAGTCGTTGCAGACTGCGATATGTGTGTACAGACGTGAATATGTACCGTAGATGGCGGCATTGGTGTCGGACCATGTGCCCCAGCGGAGTTCGTCCACACCGCCGTCGTTGTACATCCACAGGCACTCGTCCGTGGGGAACTCTTCGAGCATGAAGACCGTACGGCTCCACTGGCTTGTACCGCCGTCAAGGCCCTTGATGTCGGCGTCGCCGTTAGGGCCTTTCTGGCCGGACACGGCAAGCGAAGAGTAGCACTTCGCCATCACATCTCCCAGGTAACCCCGGGGGTCTTCCTGGAATTTATTAGGAGTCAGGGCATTCGGGTCCTGAGGAAGCTGGTCGAGGTCGCTCGTGCAGGCTCCGAGGCCAAAGATGGCCATAACCGCTGCTCCTGCAAATAATTTATTGATATATGATTTCATATTTATTTACTTGAGATTGAGTTTATGACTTTAGAATGTGGCCACTACACCGAAAGTAAATGAAACGGGACGGGGATAAACATCAGAGTCGATACCGCCGGGAACCTCGGGGTCGATACCTTTGTAACGGGTGAGGACGAAGGGGTTCTGAACGGCGCCGTACAGACGGAGCGTACCCAGGCCGGCGTCAAAGATGTCACGGAAGGTGTAACCCAGGGTGATGTTGTCGCAACGTACGAAGCCGGCATTCTCCAACCAGTAGTCCGAGTAGTACTGGGAGTTGTTGAAGTAAACGTCAGCGTCTACGAGGTTACGCAGTGTGGAGTTGGTGTAAGTGTTGGCCATGAAGCTGCGTTTCGCACGTATGTTGTTATATACGTAGTTGCCGATGGAGGCGCGCAGCTGGAAGCCGAGGTCCCAATTCTTGTAAGAGAAGGTATTGTTCCAGGACATTGTCACCGTGGGGTCTACGTGGTGCTTGAACACGAGGTCGGCGCTGGAAATCTGGCCGTCGCCGTTCTGGTCCACGTAGCAGCCCTCGATGGGGAGACCCTGCTCGTCGTAAACCTGCTCGTAGAGTGCGAATGTATAGGCGGGATAGCCTACCTTGAAGGCCTGGCAGGTGTTGCCTGTACCGCCCATGCCGCCGCGCGGGTCGAAGTAGTTGGGGTCGTTGGAGTTGTTCAGCTTGGTAATCTTGTTGTTGTTCCAGGCTACGTTGAAGGCGGTGTTCCAGGTGAAGTCTTCCGTCATAACGGGCTTGGCGCTGACAGTGGCCTCGAGACCGAGGTTACGCAGAGTACCGATGTTCTGAATCATCTCGTTGGAGGTAGCGGCACCGGGAGCCACGGTCACCTGGGCGAGCAGGTCCTTGGACTCACGCAGATACCAGTCTATGGCTACGTTCAGGCGGTTGTTCCACCAGCCCATATCCAGACCTACGTTCCAGGTGGTTGTCTCCTCCCACTTCAGGTTGGGGTTGTAGACCAGAGGATAGAGGGTCGTGCTTACAAGCTGGCCATCCTTGTAATAGAGGCCGTTCCACACGTTGGGATAGAAGGAACCCTGGGTGGACTGCTGATAGATGGGCATATAGTCGAAGTAGCCGGCCACAGCCTGCTGACCGGTGATACCCCAGCCCAGACGGAGCTTGAACTCGTTCATGTTGTCCGCCCAGCCTTCCATGAAGGGCATGTTGTTAATCTTCCAGCCGAGGGCCACGGCGGGGAACAGACCCCAGCGGTTGTCCTTGCTGAAGCGGGATGTGCCGTCGTCACGCAGTGTGAAGGTCAGCAGGTAGGTGTCCTTGAAGCTGTAGTTGATACGGCCGTAGAAGGACATCAGCATCAGGTTACCGGTGTTCCAGTAGTACCAGGGATTGTAAGTCTTGCCGATGTTGGCTTCGGTAGAGGGGTCTACCGTAAGGATGTTGCCGGAAGCGGAGGGAGTGAAGAAACCGGCGGTGTCCCACTGGTTCTCGTTCTGACGGCCGTGGTCGTCCTCGCGCTGCCAGGAGTAACCGGCCATGATGTCGAACATGGAGTAGATGCTCTCTACTTCTTTCTTATAGTTGAGGTAGAACTCCAGCAGAGTGTTGCGACGCAGCTCATACTTGTAGAAGTTGTAGCCGGCGCCGTTGATGCTGAGGTTGTTCCAAGCGATAGGGCTGTTGGCTCCCACTACATATTTCTGTTCGCCTTTCTGGACGTCGTAACCGAGATTCAGGTTGGCGTGCAGGTCGGGAAGGAAGTGGAAAGCGTAATCAATCTGCAGGTTGCCGTTTGAACGCCACAGAGAGTAGACGTTGTCGGGGTCGACAACCTGGGCCACGGGATTCAGAGTACCCTGGGTGTTGAAGTCGTGGGCACCTGTAGTGGAGGTGCTCCAGCCGTTGTAGAAATAGGGGAAGGCGGAGTTGCCTGAAGCAGACCAGTCATGTACGGGACGTGTGGGGTCCGCGTCCACGGCGCCGGCGATGGCGCCCATGTCGGCGTCACGCTGACGGATGTAGTAACCCTTGGCGTTGGCGTTGATTTGCAGCAGACCGCCGAAGAACTTCGGATTCAGGTTGAAGCCTGCGGTGACACGCTCCATGTAGGAGTTCTTCATGATACCCTGGTTGTTGGTATAGCTACCTGCTATGCGGTAAGGAAGGAAACCTACGGTACCGCCGACACTCAGGTTATAGTCCTGAGAAACGGAGGTGCGGAGGATTTCGTCCTGCCAGTCGGTGTCGGCTGTGCCGAGAGCGCCGGCGGCATCGGAATCAGCACCCCAGTAATTGATAATCTTCTCCTTGAACTGACCGGCATCGAGCAGGCCCAGGGTCTTGCGGGGAGTGTTTGCGGTGACGGATGCGGAGAAGTTCACCTGCGGACGGCCTGCCTTACCTTTCTTGGTGTTGATGATAATCACACCGTTTGACGCGCGGCTACCGTAGATGGCTGTCGCGGAGGCGTCCTTAAGGATGGTCATGCTCTCGATGTTGTCGGGAGAAATCATACCCAGGGGGTTCATGGAACCGAAGGAGTCGTTGGACAGGGGCACGCCGTCAAGCACAATCAGAGGGTCGTTGGAGGCAGCCAGAGAGGCACCGCCACGGATACGGATAGAACCGCCGCCGTTAGGGTTACCGCCGTTAGCTGTCACAACCACACCGGGGCTTGCGCCGGTAAGCAGGTCCTGAGCGGATGTAGAGATACCGGCTTCCACTTCGGAGGGCTGGATGAGCGCTACCGAACCTGTGGCGTCGGATTTCTTCACGCTACCATAACCGATGACCACTACATCGTCAAGAGCCGTGGCGTTGGAGGTCATGACTATGTTGATGGTAGTACGGCCATCTACGGCTACTTCCTGAGGGTCGTAGCCTACGTAGCTGACAGTGAGTGTCGCGGAGGGACTTACAGACAGCTCGAAGTTGCCGTCGAAGTCAGTCGCCGCACCGTTTGAGGTGCCTTTTTCCATTACGCTGGCACCGATGAGCTCTTCGCCCGTCTCATCGACCACGTGTCCGTGGACGGTGATTTTCTGAGCTAAAGCGGGAAGTGTGAAGGCCAACAACATTGTCATTGTGACCCAGAACTTCCGATTCATGTGAAAACAAACGTTCTTCATGCAAGAATACAATTTAGTTCTACATTGGGTTAATATAAAGTTTATTCAAAATCATGTCTCGGACGGTCCGTCGCCCGCTCAGGCATCACCCGGCAAAAGGGTGTGCGGCAAATATGCGGGAATCATGACGGACCGCAGATACGGCAAGTATCAACACATATATCACAGCTGAATCATAGAATAAACGGCTCAAGCCGAATAAACGCCCTACACCGAGGGCCGCACAGGCTTCTTTTTTCTTACTCGAACCAATACCAACTGCGTTGTTTCGCCACAGAACGGTGAAAATGCAAAAGGCGAAAAGTACGGGCACAATCTTGGCTGTCACCAATAAACCGCTCATTACAAGCATCATAGAACAGCCTTAACGAGCCTTTCATGCTCAGATATGTTATATTTAGTTAACACTTAACCAAACTCGCGACAAAAATAGCTAAAAAATATGAAAATCCAACTATTTTTTACAAAAAAAATTTAACGTCACTCATCGGTATCTTAACATATCATTCACACGGTTGTTCATGTATGGCGGATATTATAACACTTGTTAACCCTTGCCGGCCTAAGGCCGGCAAGGGTTAACAATAGAGAGCCCCGTCAATTCAGGAATGAACGGCTCACACGACGTCGTATGGACAGGATGTTGAGCAGCGTCAGGACCACGGTCAGCACAAAGCCTGCGGCAAGAGGGAGCCAGGGACTGGCTTCCGTGGCGCCCATACCCCGTATCGAGTCAAGGTAGCTGCCTCGGAACAGGAACATGGCTACTGCCGCCAAAAGGTAGGCCAACAGATTGATACCCACCACCAGGCGGATATAGACTCCGCTGATAGTGTCCAGGTCCACGCCCAACATTATCAGCGAGTGGATTTTAGCGCGGTTTTTCTGCATAAGCAGACTTATGGACAGCAACAGGATGAAGAAGGAGAGGACAGTGATGAGCGCACCCACCGCCAGGGCCACACCGGTGATGACATTGACCAGGAAGCTGGCTGTGGAACCGGCCTTGTCACCGGCTATCTCGTAGTCGCGCGCTTTCATGAACTCGTTGATTTTGACATCGCCGGGGCTGTTCACGTCTATAATCAGGCGGGAGGGCTCCGGGGCCTGTGTGTGAGTGGAGAACTCGGCGTTGCTCCAGTCCATGAACTCCTGGGGGACCAGGATTGTGTTCAGACGGTTGGAGAATCCGGCTATGTAGGCTTTCACCTCGAAGTCGGGTTTGCCGTTATCCGGGCGTATGTGTACGAGCAGGGGCACGGAGGATATGGTCTGTTCGGACAGCTGGGCCATGCCCACGGTGCCGGCAAACCCGAAGTTGTAGAGACTCAGGTAGTCTTTGCTGACAATTATCGGCACAGTGGTGTCGCCGGGCTTATAGGTCCAGTCGCGTTCCTTTACGTCTATGAACTCAGAGGGTATCGACTCCAGGAATAGGTAGGTACTCATTCCGCTGCCCCCCTCTTGCCGGAGGGAAGCCGTGAGGCGATAGTCGGCGGCGGTGAAGCGGCCCACCTTCCGCACCCAGGGCTGTGACTCTATCTCCTCTATCTGCCCGGGAGTGAACGTGCTGGACGCACCTAAGGTGTTGGCCCCGGTGACACGCTTGTTTATGACCAGGTAGTCCTTGCGGATAAAGCTGTCCTCGTCCTCCCAGATAGGCCTGGCGTCCTCGAAGAACTGGAGGCCGAGAATCACAATAGCCAGGCCGGCGAAGTTGGAGAGGATGAAGCCCGACAACTGGGACAAGGAGAGGTTCTTATGCAGAAGTCGTCTTATAAGTCTTTTCATTTCTTTCCTGACTTAGAGGCTGTTTAAAGGTGTAACAGTTCGTCCACATGTATGCCTATGCGGTTACCCACGGATGTGGCGATTATGCCGGCTCCCTGGCGTGTGGCCTCGCCCTGGATTATCTCGGCCGCGCGCGCGTTGTTCTCGGCGTCGAGGTGGCTTACCGGTTCGTCTATCAGAAGGAAGGAGAAGGGCTGGCACACACAGCGGATTATGGCCACACGCTGTTGCTGGCCTATGGACATCTTGCCCACAGGGAAGTGCGAGCGCGAGTCTATGCCGAGCCGGTGCAGCCACTCCTCTATGCGCCCGCGGTCCGTGTGACCCGTGAGGCCGGCCTTCAGCTCTATGTTCTGCATGGCGGTGAGTTCGGGGAAGAGGTCCAGCTCCTGGGGCAGGTAAGCCAGAGTCTCGCGACGCAGAAGCTGCCAGCGGTCCGGACGTATGGAGGATATGTCCTGTCCGTCGAAGGCTATATGCCCCAGATAGTCGCGACGGTTGCCGTATATGTAGGCGCAGAGACTGGATTTGCCCGTGCCGCTGGGGGCCTCTATCACATAGTTCTTGCCGCGCCGGAAGGTGACGTCGCGGCGCCATACCTCGGAATCGGGTATGGACTCTTCCGCAAACACACGGGGCAATGTGTCGGTAAGCGTAATGGTGTCTATCACCGGTCGCTCTGTTTTCTTCATAACGTATATCTATATATTTGCAGACAACTTTATGTCAGTGTGCAGACAACCGAGAAGCGCCTCACTCTCGGCAGGGCGCTTCTCCGTGTGTATTCGTCGACAGGTTACCAGACAGCGACCGAATCCGCTACAGGCTCCTCGTAAAGCGAGTAATCCTCGCTTACATAAACAGAGTCGGCAGGAGAAGCCGCCATTGTGGATGAATAGGTTATGTTTTCCATCTCCTCTATGCCGGGGAATGTGATGGAGTTGTCCATAAATCCACGGAAGATAGTCATAGCCTCGGTGATGACAGTGAGCAACGGTGTCTTGACCTTCCAGGTTGAAGACAGCTTCACTCCGTTGCCGTCGGGTCCGAGTACCACCCATGCCTTGCCGAGCTTGGCGAGGTCATAGCCTTTCACGAGTTTGCCGCCATCCTTGGCCGGATTCAGGTAGATACCGGCATACTGGCCTACGAGTTCCGAGGGAAGTGTCCCCTTGCCGGACGCGGGAGTGCCGGGCAGACGGACAATGAGCGAATTGCCGGCTGTGGCTGTCTGGAAGAAGCTGCTCAGAGAGATTGTCTGACCGACCTCGGCAGGTGTCTTGGCATCGTTGAAGTTCAAAATCAAAGTGGCATCGGAGGCACTGGCAAAGGAGAAGCCGGAGGTACCGCTTATGTGGCCCAGTTTCTCGAATATTTCTCTGTCTGAAGGAGACAGGCCGCCCATTTTCTCGGCCAAAGCCTGAATCTTCTTGACCAAATCGGGGTTGATGGCGATAGCGGCTATCAGCGGAGACTCGTTGTCGAGTTTTGCCAGGGAAGCGGCGTCGATTTTCGCCATGGGGAGCAGGAACTGGGCCGGCTCCTCTTTGGAGTTGAACATACGCATCTCAGAGGTAGCCTCCGCATCTGTGAGTCTGGACTGATACAGCAGGAACTGGGCATCGTTGAAGCAGAAACTCATAGCCAGATTCAGCATCTGCGCGTCGCTCTGCTGCATATAGTCCTTCAAGTATGAGAAGTTCATGCAGAAAGAGGTCAAGGCATCCTCGGCCATAAGGTATTCGGTCACCTTCTCGTACTTGTTTTCGAAGCGTCTGTCTTTGTCCAGGTCAAGAAGCCTGTTCAGCTCATCGGTGTCCATGTCGTCGCAGAACCATACCCGGTTCCCCTTCACCGCCACCTTTTCCCAGACCTGATAGCCGTCCTCCTTGTCGAAATCGGCCTTGGCCTCGTCTTCCATCAATTTGATGAAGTCGTCGCCGTCACTGACGTAGAAGGTAGCCCATACATGTTTGTCCACGCTGAAGACGACTATGGACTTCGGAGTGTCTTCCATACATTTGAGCACTCCCTCTATCTTGTCCATGGCATCGTTGGGAATCTGCGCCAATTTTATAAGGTCTTTCACTTCTTTGGCGAAAGTAAAATCATCGCCTTCACTCTTAATGCCGAGTTGGTCCCAAGCGCTTGACAGGTCAATCATACCTACAAATGCAGCGTCGGCCGGCACGCAATCCATAAGGTCCTTCTTGTCGCGGCTACAGGAACATGAGGAGAGAACGGCCGCGCACACAAACATCAGCGTCATGGCCAATGTCTTAACTGTGATTTTCTTCATCTGGTTAACATTTAAAGTATTTGCGCGCAAAGATAAGTTATTTTTTCGCAAACTCCTAATAAATGCAAAATAATTTTAAGGGTCCGGACAGCAAAGAGCAAAAAGCCGTGTCCGGACCCTTTCTGACATATTATTTAAAGTCGATGTAACTTTTCAGGGCCTCCACATAGTCTTCGAAGGCTTTTCGTCCTTGTCCGGTAACACGGCAGACTGTCCGGGTCTTCCTGCCTGAAAAGCCTTTTTCCACATCGATATATCCGGCATTGGACAGTTTGTCAAGCTGCACGCTGAGATTTCCGGCGGTAGATTCGGTTTTTTCTTTGAGATAAACGAAATCCGCCTCCTCCACATTCATAAGAATAGACATTACCGCCAATCGCAGCTGCGAGTGCAGCAATGGGTCTAATTCTTTCATATCTTACGGGTTTTATGATTGATGATATAGCCGGGCATGAGCATCATGCAAGCGAATGAAAGCATAAATACCGGCATGAACCAAAAGGCATAAAGGGGTATCCCGCATATCAGACAGCAGGCAGTGAAGAGTCCTATGGCAACCCCGCATGAACCTCCTGTTATCAGTGATTTTTCCTGGACTATCAGGCCCTGTGCGATTTCCGCAAAGGGAACGACGACAAGCGCGTATATGAACATGAGATTCCATGCTTTTATGCCGACAGACTGAAAACCGAGACAGACAATTGTAGCGACAACAGCGATAATGCCTACCGCAAGCCATATCTGAGACGAAATCTTGTCTGAATAAGTTTTCACTCCACGTCTGACATCGGATTTTTTCGCCATAATCGGTGTGACCGTGCCTCCGATTGCCGGAATCAGAAACCAAAGCCAGTTCCATACCGGATTCATAGTCAGAGCCATCATAAGCCAGACCGCACCGGATACCGCGATAGTGAGCCATCCCCACATCAACATTATGTTACCGTCCCCTATGTATCTCTCTTTCGTACGCGAAATCATCTCGGCGATAATGCTTATGCTCTCTTGCTCGGTGAGTTTCTTTTCTTTCATTTTCAATACTTGTTTTTTAGTTTATAAATTGGTTTATAATATAAACCATCTCTGTTTAAAAAAAGCGGCACTCGCGATTACCGCTCTGATTCAGGAACAAATGAAAGTCGTGTGTCGCACGTAAAGGGTCAGGCGCGACCCATTTGTCATGTGGGCGAAGATGGATTCGAACCACCGAAGGTATAAACCAGCAGATTTACAGTCTGCCCCATTTGGCCACTCTGGTATTCGCCCGTTGTGGATGCAAAGTTACAGCTTTTTCTTAAAACTCCAAAATTTCGGTCCCACTTTTTTAAGAAATATTTCAACCGGATTATCCAGCCTTTGTCTCGCTTTAACCTGATTCAGGATGAAAGAAGCGGTGGATAAGGTATAACAATAATTGACGTAGCCCCGATTTCACAACCGAGGCTACGCGCTTGCTTTACCAATAAATCATCAAAATTGGAATATGTTTCACTATAACTGTCAAATGCTTCTGGAGGGGAGTGAGTCGGCACGACTAACATTCTCCGGGGGAACATCAACAGGGTAAGGGTGGTTGATGTTTCCGGATGCAAAGTTACAACCTTGCAAGCGAAAAACAAGGGTTTTGGGGGTCTTGTTCGTCCTGTTTTGATGAAAACGGACGAAGAACGGGGTAAAAACGCCTGTTTTTAGGCCGGCATATACCGTAAAGCGGCTTTTCTGTATTCCGTGGGTGTGATTCCGACTACATTTTTAAAGGCTACAGAGAAAGCGCCTCGGCTCTTGAAACCCACTTCATGACATATAGCCTCAATGGTGAGGGTGGCATTGCTGACAGGATTGTCCAGCAGACGGCAGGCCTTCGCTACTCTTCTCTCCGCCAGAACCGATTTGAACGTTTTGCCGTAATGAAGGTTCAGGGCCTTGGAGACGTAAGTGGGGTTGGAGCCGACAACAGTACAGAGGGTGGACATCTGAAATTCCGGATTGAAGACTTCATCGCTGCCGTCCATCACCTCACTGATACGTCTGATAAGGTCGGGGTCCGGCAAATCCAGCGTGTTCATCTTCTCAGGCTCTTCCGGCACATCCACGGCTGTCCTTTCCACCACTTCCACATGAAGCACCGGCTGGGGGCGGGCGGATTCCTCTTTGCGGTCGTGCATGTATTCCTCGTAGCGGCGCATCACATATCGGAAACGCAGGCGGTATCGCACCAGCATAGCAATCAAGGTGACGAGAACAATCAGCGCCCCGATGATGACGAAGTAGACCCATACCGGAGTACCGGATGCGAATATGCCTTTGCCGGATGTGTTGGACAATCGGTTTTCATACCCGTCTATCTTCTCAAGGAGGTCCAGCTCGCTGATGCTGGCGCCTTCGTTTTCCAAAGCTATGTTCTCGCGGTCCTTGTAATACCCGAACAGGTATTTCTCGGCCAAGGCGTCATTGCCGCCCCGGGTGTGAAACAGATACAGGATACCATTCATCCACATGGAGGACTCCAGGTCTCTGCGTTCACGGGCATCGGCGAGGAGATTTTCAAACTTTTCGGCGGCCGTGGCCCTGTCGCCCTCAGCCTCATATACACGTCCGTCCAGATAGATGGCCTGGGACTTGAACCAGCTCAGAAGCTGTTTGGGCACATGGCTGAGGGTATCGGCGGCAGCGAAATTGCGATGGGCGGACTTATAGTCGCCGTTCATGTAATCGCTGTAGCCACGGCAGACCATAGCCACATACGGACGTGTGGGCACCGTGGAAGGTATGTCGGCCTTCAGATAGCGGTTGACGTATGTCAGCACACGCGGAGACAAGGAAAAATCGCCAATCATGTTGTAGACGGCGAAGGCCATGGCCTCGTAATTGTCCACTCTCTCGGCGTTTTCGTATGCCTGTTTCAGATAGCCGAAAGCGTTATCGCTCTCCGCGCCGGGCACGTATGAGCTCTTCAGCTTCTCTTCGCCGCTGACATTCACGCCCATATTCAGGTAGACATAGGGAATAATGTCGTTGAAGTCGTTGGCCAGACAGATTTTCTCGGCAAGGCGCAAGTACTGGTAGGCGTGGCCGGTCTGCTTATATACAGTGGTGTAGACGTGGGCCACATTTATGCAGCTTTTGGCTATGCTTAACATATCGGCGCGGTTGGTTACGGTATCAAGCCTCTGAATCACGGCCATATAGCAAATCATGGCAGAGTCAGGCTGCACCGGTTGCCGCAACGTGTACGCCACACCTCTGTTAAAAAGGGTGTCTATAGACAGGTTGCGCATGGAGGGAGGACAAGACTTAAGAGCCTTACGCAGAGAACCGAGGTCCACGGATTCTGTATCGCCAAGGCCCATGAAGTCAACGCTCTTCTCTCCGGGTTTGGCGGCAGTGTCACCGCCAAAGCCATGACCGCCCCCTACGCATGCGCACATCAGCACCACGCAGAGAGCCATTATTCCAAAGAAAAAGAAATGTGACCTCTCGGAATGTCTCATAAAAATAAGAAGCACGTTTATACAGTTATAGCATACTTACGGGGAAGACCCGGGGCGCGTATCAGGCAGTCAAGTCAGTTTTCGGGCGCAGACGAAGCCGAGGAGAGAGTGTCCTTTAAAGGCAACGGCTCATGTATCACTGCCGGTGCGGGTCTGGGAAGCCTGTTCGGCAGCGGAAGGATACTGTCCGGACTTACGGTATCCACACGGATTATCACCGTCCGGCTGTCACCGCGCCAGGGCATGGCGTAGCGATATGTGCGGTACTCCACACGCAGGGGCTTGCCGCTGTTCTGGAAAGTCCGCAGGGCTTTGCCGATGTTTCCGGAAGTGGAGAAAACGAAGTCACCCTCAAAGACGCGGGTGGTGTCGTGCATAGACTTATAGGGGATGAGGTTACCCTCGTATGTCTTGAAGACATTTCCGCGCTCCTCCACATGGTCCACATAGCCGTACTGCACGGCATCCTGCACATACGGGCCACAGAACCAGTAAATCAGAAGCCAGACGACTACAATGAGGCCGAGTACCAAGGAAGCCCATACGGTCACCTTACGGCGACGTCCGGCGGGCCTGAGATGTTCCCATTCGCTCTCCGGATTGTCCCAATAACGAGGGTCGTCAGGACTATATCTGGGTTGTTTCGGCGCCTTTGGTTCTTCTGGTTCAAAGCCGTCGAACAACTCTTCTTTATCGTCGTCGTTTCTATTGTCAAACATTCGTTTCTAAGGTTTTAACAGTTGAAGTCCTGGAGGTATATATAGCGGTGTAGACACCCAGGATTATAAGCATCAGAGTCTGGGCGCTCCATACCACTATACTGAATGAGGCAGCCGGAGCGTATGCCACCCCGTAGAGGTCAAGGCCGAAAATGATGCAGACATTCCAGGGGCCGAGGCCTCCGTTGCTGGGCACGGCCATGCCTATGGACGAGAGTACGAAGGCCACCAGACATGGGAGCAGACCGAAGGCGGAGCCGGGTTCAAGCACCAGGTCCATTGTGCAGGAAAAGGCGAAAAACGCCAGATATAGCTGCAAAAAGTAGCAACCCCAGATGGCCGAGGTGTAAAGAACAAACAAACCACGTCCCCTCATCCGGGCAATGGAGGCGAACCCTCCCCACACCTCCCCCGTCATACGGCGGAGAGCCTTTACAGGACGAGTGTCACGCAACAGCCAGACCAGGCCGCCGCACACCGACAACGCGCCTATAAGCCATAGCCAGAAACCTACGGAACCGGCCATAGCCGCCAGGGACTCGCCTATGGGGTATTTGTTCAGGAAACTCATTATCTGGTCGTGTGCCAGACCTAAAGTCAGGAGCAGGAGCAACAATACCGTCAGAGTGTCCGAAAGGCGGTCCGCCACCATAGAGCCGAGCACCTTGGTGAAAGGCGCCCGCTCACGTTGCGAGATATAAGTGCAGCGCCACACCTCGCCCAGCCGAGGAAATACCAGATTGAGGGCGTATGTTCCGAAAATAGAACAACACAAAGCCATCAGAGGAGGCTCCACCCCAAGGGTGCGCAATTGCAAACGCCAACGCAATGCTCTGAAGATATGAGACAGAACGCTCACAGCCATGGCCAGCAGAATCCACTTATAGTCCACTCCGTGGCGTATGGTGTGCCATAACTCGGCGAAGTCTATTTTAGTGAACATATACCAGACCAGAAGCACGGTTATGGCAAAAGGCACCCCAAACCTCAGTATTCGACCGAGGAGCGAGCTTTTGCCGGCGCTATCTGTATTTTCGACATTCATTGACATTAGGGAGCAAAGTTAGTCATAATTTCGGATTGAGGCAAACCGCATATTCAATTTTAACACAAAAACGGATAAAAGACCGGGGAAAAACCGGTAATGGCTATTTGCGGTCAAAGTCAGCGGGGATTTCTCCCCAGGTTTCCGTCTCCCACTTGTGCAACGGGTTGGTAAGTTCATGAGTCTGGAGCCACCGGTCTGCGCGGGCTATAACCTGCCGCAGGTATTCGTTGGCAGGCGAGGGAGTCAGCCTGGTACGGGCACGGCGCATCCGCACCCAGCTCATGCCGGTACGGGAGTCCGAGTAAATCGGGCGTCGGGATTCCCCTCTTTGGGCACAATAGGCCATGGCGTGGACTATGGCCAGGTATTCCCCGATATTGTTGGTGCCGGAGGGCACGGGGCCAAAATGAAAAAGCTCGTCACCCGAATCAAGGGCCACACCCCGATATTCCATGGCACCGGGATTGCCGGAGCAGGCGGCATCTACCGCTATGCCCGAAGTATCTATCTCGGGGAAAGCGGAATAGTCGAGTTCGGTACGTTTATGGGTAAGAAGATGCAGGAGCGCGGTGGCGTCGTCACTACCCTCGCGGAAAGCCTTGACGGCAGCGTCATACGAAGGAAAGCTCTTGAACCTGGCCCCGGGAAAAGTGGATACCTGTTCCTCGCAATCCTCCCAATTGTCATAGATACCGGGCTCTATCCCTTTCCACACCACATAGTATTTGCTCTTCTTGGCCATAGCGATATATTTTTGTGCAAAATTAGTTAAAAAAGCGATATGTAAGCCTCGGTTATGGAATTTTTAAGTAATTTTGCAGGTCAAGCCGAAGAGTTTACCCGGCGGGAATGCAGTCCTCTGACATTCCGACACCTTTTTAAACTCTAAATTATGAAGATAGCGATAGTAGGATATGGCCGAATGGGCCACGAAGTGGAGGCCATAGCCAAGGCTCACGGCCACGAAATAGCAAGCATTATCGATGTGGACAACCAGCAGGACTTCGAGTCCGAGGAATTTCGCTCTGCCGACGTAGCTATTTGCTTCACCGGCCCGCAAGCCGCCAGGGAGAATCTGCTGAAGTGTTGGGACGCCGGGCTGCCGGTGGTGAGCGGCACTACCGGATGGCAGACCGAGGAGGTAGCGGCCGAAATCAACGAGCGCTGCCAACGCGGAGCCACACTGCTGTGGGCACCCAACTTCTCCATAGGCATGAACGTAACCAACGCGGCCACACGCCTGTTGGCCCGTCTGCTCGGCCCCTATCCCGAATACAAGGCGTCTGTCCACGAGATACACCACATACACAAGAAAGACCACCCCAGCGGGTCCGCCATCCTGCTGGCAGACAGCATAGTGGAAAACAATGAGCGCTACGACGCATGGATGGAGGAGACAGGCTCCGCCATGCCGGACAAAACATTGCCCGTGACCCACGAGCGCATAGGTGAAGTGTCCGGCATACATGAAGTGAAATGGGACTCCGACAACGACATCATCACCCTGAAGCACGAGGCCAAGAGCCGCAAGGGCTTCGCATACGGCGCCGTAGTGGCCGCCGAATGGCTGAACACCGCTCCCAAGGGACATCTCTACTCAATGAACGACGTACTTAAAACAATGATTTAATAGCCGTGAACACGACCGACAATACCGCAAACACCCACCCTAAAGGTGGATTCAAAGAGGATTTCCTGGCCCGATGCAAGGCCAACACCACCAAACGATGGATTCGATTTTCGATAGTCTCGATAGTATTCTTCCTTTGGGTGATATGGCTCGGCAATCCATGGGTCGGACTATTCTGGTTTCTCCTGTTCGACATCTACATAACCGGCTATATACCCTTCACCTGGTGGAAGAAGTCCAAGAGCAAGGCCACACGCACCGTCATGGGATGGGTGGACGCCATAGTCTACGCCCTGATTCTGGTGTATTTCATCTTCGCTTTCCTGGGCCAAAACTACCAGATACCCTCCTCAAGTCTCGAAAAGACGTTGCTTACCGGAGACTACCTGTTGGTCAACAAGGCTGTCTACGGCCCGCGTGTGCCGCAGACTCCCATCCATTTCCCGCTTGCCCAGCACACCCTGCCTATAGTGGGGGGTAAGAGCTACATCGACGCGATACAGTTTGACTACCACCGTCTGCCCGGCCTGCGCGGCGTGGAGCGCGGCGACATAGTAGTCTTCAACGCTCCCTGCACCGACACAGTGGCCCTTGGAGTGCCCTCCGATCTGGACTGGTACCACCTGGTGTATCAGCTTGAGAAAGAAGCGGGCATACCGGATGCCCGCCAATACATAAAAGACAATGAGGCGCAGTTCGGCAAGATAATCGTGCGCCCTGTGGACCGTCGCGAGAACTTCGTGAAACGCGCCATCGGCCTTCCCGGCGAGCGTCTGCGAATCAAAGACGACATCGTCTATATCAACGGGAAAGCGCTTAAAGAGCCCAAATATGTGCAGCACAACTATATAGTACCCGTATCTACACAGATTCCGGACTCCCGGTGGGAGGAACTGGGAGTGTCGCTCAAGGATGCGGGAATGCCACGTTCCGAGAGCGGCATGCTCTTCTACGATGTGCCGCTCACCGACGAAGCCCTGGCCAAAGTGAAGACTTTCAGCGAAGTGACAGGTCCTATACAACGACGCAGCGCCGTCACCGAACCGTACACCTACGGCATCTTCCCTATCTGGGGCAACACCGGCTGGAGTCTCCAGAACATGGGAGAGTTTTGGATTCCCAAACAGGGGTCCACGCTGCACCTCACACTCGCCAATCTGCCTGTATACCGCAGAGCGATAGAGGCATACGAAGGCAACAAGGTAGAGGTGCGCGACGGCAAGATATACATCAACGGCAGACAGACAGACTACTATACCTTCAAACTGGACTACTACTGGATGATGGGCGACAACCGCGACAATTCGTCAGACTCCCGTTTTTGGGGCTTCGTGCCTGAAGACCATGTCATAGGCACCCCGGTAACCGTCCTCATTTCTTTCGACCAGGAGAAAGGCTTCCCCTCCAACATCCGTTGGAACCGTGTGTTCAAAACTCCCAATCCTGACAAGTGAGCCGGAATATAGTGCCATATCTGGCAGGCGCGGACTGGTATAGAGCATGGCTGCGGAGCCGCATCAAGGGGATAGAGCCGCCCGCACCCGACATGGCTCCAAACCGGGGGCTGATACGTGGTGCCTGGGGTATTCAGACCCTCACGGTCCCCATTGAAGGCGGACGCAGACGCATGGCCCGCATACCCTATACGCAACTGCGGCTGAGCGAGCATGACGATTGGCGGCACAAGCATCGCCAGGCCATAACCAGCGCTTACGGCGCGCTCCCCTACTTCTCCTATTTCATAGACGAGGTGGGCGCTCCTTATGCCACTGCCGCCACTCTGGCTGAGTTGAACGGCGGCCTACATTCCGCCCTGGTGAAATGCGCCGGTCTGGAACATCTCGCCGACTGGATAAGCCTTCATCCCGAGGCCCCGCTGCCTGCCCGCCGTCCTTCGGAAGTACCGGAAAACCTATCCGCGCTTGAACTGTTGTTTCTATATGGTCCCGAGACCATTTTTCATCTCCTCTGAGCCCGAATGAGAAATATTTGTCCACATATCCCCTTTCGTCTGCTCACAGCGCTGCTGATGGCGCTGTGGGGGCTGTGCCCTTGCAACGCCGCAGCTCAGGAGGATATACAGGCCCCGAAACTCAAAATCAAAGAGTACAGGGGATATTACCACATTGTGGACGAATATGGAGACACCATCCGCATGACCATAATCAACGACTTCTACGTCTACGCCCCCCTGCGGTTCAAGAACAAGAAAGAAGAGGATTTCTACTGGCGGACGGTACGAGACGTGCGCAAAGCCCTGCCTTACGCCAAAATGGCCTTCAACACTCTGGTGGAAACATACGAGTACATACAGACCATACCGAATGAAAAGGCAAGGGAGGCGCATCTCAAAAATCTGGAGAAGGATATTTTCAACAAATACAAACCTGTAATCAAAAAATTCACAAAGTCTCAGGGCAAGGTGCTGCTTAAGCTAATAAACAGGGAGACGAACCAGTCAAGTTTCGGTATCGTCAAGGCTTTCTTAGGCAGTTTCCGCGCCGGCTTCTGGCAGACATTCGGCCGCTTCTTCGGCATGAACCTGAGGCAGAGCTGGAGGCCGCAGAAGAACCATGAGGACGCCATAATAGACCGCGTCGCCACACTCATTGAACAAGGCACTCTATGACTTGACTATATTAATCTTTTACCGACGACTATGACTTTAGACGAAAGACTTGAGAAAGCGCGTACCCTGCGCGGGCAAGGATATAATTGCGCCCAATGTGTAATGACCTCTTTCCCGGACATAACCGGTATGAACGACGAAGAAGCCCTGCGCGTATCCATAGGATTCGGCGGCGGTGTGGGAGGCTGCGGAGAGGTTTGCGGCGTGTTCTCCGCCATGGCGATGCTTGAGGGAATGAGAACGCCCGGTGGTCCGACCGACAAAAAGGATGTGTACGGTTCTATCCGCGACCTGCGCACTCTCTTCACTGACCGATTCGGCCATCTGCTCTGCCGGGACCTCAAAGCACCCGGACACACTGTGTCGTGCAACAACCTTATCTTCTACGGCATAGAAATTTACCACAACCACCTCAACAACAAATAAATACGATGCTGTCCCTCTCCCGCGCCATAGCCACGCTTCTGCTGTGCGCCGGTCTGTATGCTTCGGCCCAGACCACCGAGACACGTATCTTCGACCCCGCTTTCAAGACTCTTAAGGTTGAGGTGAACGGAAATTTCATGGCCCAGCCGGTGGTAAGTCTCGGAGGCCCGGACCAGATATGCGTCAGTTTTGACGAAATGGGTGATGACCGCAGCTACCTGCGCTGTTCCCTGCTACACTGCGACTCCGACTGGCAGCCATCCGACCTGCTGGAGAGCGAGGTGCTGGACTCCTTCAACGAAATGGATATAGATGACTTCGGCTTTTCCGCCGGGGTCTTCCGCCATTACGTAAACTACCGCATCTGCATCCCCAACGATGTGATGAGTCCTCTGGTCTCCGGCAATTACCTGCTCAAAGTGTGGCGCGAGGAAGACCCGGACACCCCGGTACTCCAGGCCCGTTTCTCGGTATGTGAGGACGCGGTGAGGGTCAGCGGCCGGGCCTCGTCCATCACCGACAGGGGGGTGAACGATACCTGGCAACAGCTGTCCCTGCAAATCAACACTGACAAATATAGCATCAACGACCCCTACAACGAGCTTATAATCAAGATAAAACAGAACGGGCTGGACGTAACGCCCACACAGAAACCACGTCCGCTACGCACCGAACCCGGCAAACTCATTTACGAGCATAACCGCGACTTCATATTCCCGGCAGGCAACGAATTCCGCCGCTTCGAGACCGTGCGCACCAACTATGCGGGTATGCACATCGAGTCCAACAGATATGTGGATGACGGTTACACGGCTTTCCTCACCGAAGACACAGAGCGCGCCTCCCGCCCATACATATATGACTGGACTCAGTACTCCCGCTTCAAGATAGACGAGTATTCAGCCACCGACCCGGACCTCGGCGCCGACTATGTGCAGACAGTCTTCACCCTTGATTTCCCGCAAATCACCAACGGGGACGTAGTGCTGGACGGCGAGTTCGTACGAGCCATGCCCGAAGAGGAACGCAAACTGCATTACGACCCCGCCACCGGCAAATACAGCACCTCCCTGCTGCTTAAACAGGGAAGCTACAACTATCGCTACGGGGCACGTCTCCACAAGGGGGACACCACCCCGAACTTCTCTCTGATAGAAGGAGACCACTACGAGACCCGCAACGAGTACACCGTAGACGTGTACCACCGTGCCCCCGGCTCCCGTTACGACCGCCTCATAGGCTCCGCCATCATCTATTCCCAGCAATAAATATTCTTAAAATGCTTCAGATACAGGACACACTTGTCTCGCTTGACGTTATAGAGCGCTGCTTCCTATGCAACCTTGACGCCTGCCACGGCGAGTGCTGCGTCGAAGGAGACGCAGGCGCGCCCATAACCCCCGAGGAATACGAGAAACTTATGGAAATAACCCCAGCCGTATGGGACTTTCTTACCCCGGCGGCCCGACGGGTGTTGGAAGAACAAGGCCCCGGATACTATGACGAGGAGGGGGATTTGGTGACATCCATAGTGGACGGGCGCGACTGCGTGTTCACTACCTACGACAAGGGGGGTATGTGTCTGTGCGCGCTGGAAAAGGCTTTCCGCGAGGGCAAGACGGACTTCTACAAGCCCATCTCATGCCACCTTTACCCGGTGCGCCTCAAAGAAGTGGGAGGCGGCGTTACGGCCCTGAATTACCACAGCTGGAAAATCTGCAAGGCCGCGGAAGTGCTGGGGCGGGCCAAAGGAGTACACGTATATCAGTTCCTGCAGGGCCCGCTGGAACGTCGTTTCGGCAAAGAATGGTACGCAGAACTGTGTCTCGCCGCCGAAGAATGGCTGAAACAGAAAAAGTCCTGACGGCTATACGTCTGGACAGAGCCTTGACAACTTACTGAGAATCAGATAAGATGAAGGGCGTGCAGCTCTTCGGCTATCTCGCGGCCGGTGAGGGTGCGTCGGCGGGTGATTATGTCTGCCAGACGCTCCACGTATGGCCGCAGACGGGGATTGCCGAATGTGCGGTGCGCCTTCATCAGCGAATTCTCATAGAAGCTGCGGATTTCATCCTCCTCAAGCTCGCATACCTCCTTACCCTCGGACTCAATCACCGGATATAGGGCGTGAAGCATCTCCGTAGGGTCGGCCCCGTTCTCGCGCACCAGGCAGCGTGCCAATACGTTAGACAGGACCAAAGATATAGTTATCTGATAGTTGCGCATCAGCTTGTGCCACTGCGCCTTGGGAGAAGCAGCCTGCGAGCTGCCCCAAAAGAACTCATTTGAGAACAGCACCATCGGGCCCTCCTCATCCACACTGACACGCACAACGGTGTCGATAGCATCGACAGTGGCCAAAGCCAGCGTCATGCCGGCCAGGCCGTAGCATCGGTCCTCCTCGCTGCGATAAGCCAGCGGAGAGGCTATTTTCTTATTTCCTTTTTTCTTGCTCATCGTTATAAATCATAACGGACTTTTTCTGAAAAAGTTTTGCCGGCGTAAGACCGGCTCAATCGGTCAGAACAATACCGAGATTGTACCGGATATGGAAAGTCCCTCAGTCGGAATAAGCGGGTTCAAACGGTTGTCACAGCCAAGCACATTGTCTATGGCGGCGGAGAAAGTGTATCGGTCCATGAGCGTGTAACCGGCATGGAAACCGAGGTCGTATATGTCGGGCAGACGGAAAGAGACATATTTGCCGTCGGCCTCGCCGTCAGTGAAATTATGGTCGCGAGCCGAGAGTGTCTTTGACTCGCCGAGATAGAGGCGACGCACTCCACGGTATGTATAGGAGGCTCCGACAGTCAGCCCTTTGAGGGGGGTGACGTCAGCGCCAAGTCCGCAGGTCCAGCGCGGACGGTCTGGTCCGTTGAAATATCCGTTCTCGCCGCTCTGACGCTGATAGGTTAACGAACCGTTCACTGCCAGTACAGTCCCGAGCTTATACTCCGCGTCGGCGCCAAGCGAGAATCCTTTGAGCGACATTGTCGACATATCCGCCAGACGGAAAGCCGGGTTCATCTCATCCTGGGGTCCGAACAGCAGGTAAGGATACCACCCGGTAAGCGGCGTGTTATGCGCCACAGCGTATGAGACGTGTACCCCGGCGCTGAAACCCGAGAAACTGCCTGACCTGAAACCGACAGTGGCATCTACGGGTGAATACTGCGGCAAGGTGTTCAGCAGCATAGGACTCTGATACATATCCAGCTCGGCGCGGGAAGCGAGCGTGTTGGGCTTCACTCCCCCCTTGGCGGTGAGATAGACTATTCCCTTGCCTTGCGAATAGCTGAGCGCCACATCCGGCGCCACATGGAGGGTGGCGAAATCTTTGGCGGAGACTATGTCCCAGCTCAGAGCCACACTTACGCCCGCACGTAAGCTCCAGGGGCCTCGGGTATACGTGTATGCCGGAGTTACCGTGGCTATTCCATAGGACTTAATCGGACCGTCGGGACCGTTTACAGAGGGCTTGTTACTGTACAGCAGCTCATTCAGCTCAAGTGTCAGGGAGATATTTCCGGCATCCGGAATCACATATCCGGCAGTCGCCCCCACGCGGATGTCGTTCTCGCGGGCCGGACTGAAGCTGAACGGCATACGTCCCTCCTCGTTGAAGACATTGCCATAGAACCGACGGTAACCGAAGTAGCGATAACCGAGGTCGCCGTCCACAAAGAAGCCGGAAGGATTCCTGACTCCCTGCCACCTGGCGCCGAAAAGGAAGTCATTCAACGTCTGGGTAAGTGCGGCAAAAGGCTTGCCGTCACCGTTGAGCTGTCCCGAATAATAGTTGAAATAATTCAGGTGATAGGCAGCCGAAGCCGATAACATTCCGGCCCCCTCGAATATATGCGAACCGTAGAGGTTCAACGTCTCGTCATAGAGTTTCTTTCGTGCCGGTTTCACATCCGGTACGGCAGTCGGTCCTGTCTCCGCATCCGGGCGGAACAGCGACGAGGAGTTGTGCTGCAGCCATGCGCCGAATGTAGTATGGGGATTGTCCACGAACCTATATCCGGCGCTCAGCGAAGTGTTGAGATAAGACCCGGAAGTCAGAGACACATAGCCCCTGTAGGTGTCCGGCAGCGAGATGCCGGCGTCTGTGGAGCGCATAGTCTCGGCAAAGGTTTCGGGCATGACGGGAAGCGCCTCCACGTTCACCGGGAGCGAGCCTTCGGGCAGATGCAGCTGCAGACGGCCCGGCAGTCCGCTCTTACGGGTGTGTCTGCGTATTTCGGCCTTATAGTCGCCGGTGGCCGTCAAGGTTCCGGAAAGGTCCTGGGCCAGAGCCGCAGGCAAAAGAGCCGCACACGGCAATATCATCAATACGCGCTTAAGATTGCTCATTGTTTATACTTTTTAAGACCGTTAGCTATCAGCGACTTGACTTCCGCATTATCGCCGGGATAATTGCTCTGCAGCGACTCCAGATACTGGCGGGCGCGTTTATTGTCGCCCTGGGCGGCATAGGCCTCGGCCAAAACTATATAGCCCATGGCCAACTGGTCGAAGTCGTCACATCCCTTGTCTGTGAACTCAAGCATCAGTTTCTCGGCCTCGCGGGCATTGCCGCTCTGCAGACAGATGCGGGCCATCTTCACTGCCGCCGCGCCCCCCTCGGAAGTATAGGGGTCCGCGGCCAGAGTGCGCAGTAGCGCCATTGCCTCCTGCGTGCGTCCGGCCTGTATCAAGGCGTCCGCCTTTAGCGAATTGGCCTCGAAACGCTCCTCTGCGGTGAGTGAGCCGAGGGTAAGATATGTGTCGGCATACCGCACCGCATCCTCCGGGTCCGCGGCACTCTTCATCAGTCCACGGTAAGCCTGGCCGGCATATTCGGCGCCACCTTGCCGCAACAGCTCTCCATACAGCCTTTCAGCCGCGCTCCTGTCACCCTTCGCCAGCGATATATCCGCTTTCATCCGCAGGGCCGGGAGAGCCGAATCGCTGTGTGAGTAGCGTGTCAATATCTGGTCCAGGGCGGTCAGAGCCTTGTCTGAATTACGGGTATCGCGGTACACCTGCGCCAGCGTAATCAGAGCGTCCGGACAATAGCGTCCCCGGGGATAATTACGCAGATATTCCTCCATGGGCGCCGGGTCGGTGGGCCTGGACTCCGTGGCGGAGAGGGCGCTGACGTATGCCATGCGGTCCATCTTGTCCGCTTCGGGCCGGGGTGCGCCGGGCACTGAGGCCAGATAGTCCATATACTCGCCTATGCGCCCCTTGTCCGAATAGTAAGACATAAGGTACTCGGAAGCGGCTCCGGCCTGGGCGCTGGTAGGCCATGCGGAGATAATCGCCTTGTACATATCCACGGCCTCCTTCTCATGCCCTGTCTCGGCGTAACGCACCGCCGTCTGCACCTTGCTCTCGCGCAGCATTTGGGAGTCCGGAGCGAGACGCGCAAGACGCTCCTGGGCACTCACCGCGCCCTTGAAGTCGTCCGTGGCCAGACAGGCCTGAGAGAGTTCATAGAGAGCCTGCTGTGTCCAGGTACTCTTGGGCCACCTGGCCATCATTGCCTCAAGACCGGCTTTCTTGCCTGCCTCGTCACCCATCACCCCTTTCAGGCAAGCGGCCTGCAGGGCGGCATAGTCGTGGCCGCCTCCCTGAGTATCGGCGGCCGCCTCCTGATAAGCGGCCAGCGCGGCCTTCACATTGCCCATATAATTGTCACAGTCGGCCATGCGCAGACGGGCGTCGGAACGCAAGGCGCCTGCGAGGGCACCCGGACCGGTTACGTTCAGTGCGTCTTCCAATGCCTTGCGGCTGGCCTTGTAGTCGCCGGTCTGATACAGGGCATAGCCCATATCGTAATAAGCCTGACCACGGTTGGAGTCGGTGCGGGACGCGCCTCTTAAATACAGGCTGTAGGTCCGTGCCGCCTCGTCATATTTCTTCTGTGAATACAGGGCCTCGGCCAGCCACAGGCGGCTCTGCGAGGTCAAGTCGTCGTTGCCGCCGTCGTTTACCGCGCGCCGCAGATAATATTCGGCCTCCCTGGCGTTGCCTGATGCCAGCTCGGAGACACCCAGTTCGTAAAGCGCCTGAGATATGAGTCCGCGCACAGAAGCGGAAGGTCTTTTTATGCGGTCCAGCTTCTCCAACGCTTTCAGGTATCGTTTTTCGGCCATATATCCTATGGCGAGGTACTCGTCTACGGCTGCCGTATATTTGGAGTCGGGGTAACGTGTGCCGAACTCTTCGAGCAGGGTGCTGGCCGAGCCGAAGGGAACACGGCCGCCGGCGGCCACGGAGGCCGCGTAATTGTATAGCGCCGTCTCGGCCACTCCTCCGTCGTAGGGCTGACGGGCGGCCTTGTCAAAGCTCATGGCGGCAGCCGTATAGTCACCCCGTCGGGCCGCGGACTGTCCCATATAGAGCGACGCGCTCTGGCCTATGGCGCTCTCGGCGCCGGTGACGGCGGACAGATATTCCTCGGCCTCCGTGAAACGCCCATCGTCGTAGGCCATCACGCCGAGCAGATAAGGCGCCGTAGGGGAAGTGGTGAGCTTAGGCTGTCTCATATAGCGCGCCAGGTTCTCGGCGGCCTTGGCGCGGTTGCCCGTATAGTAAGCGCTTTCGCCTAAGATACGCCAGGACTCGGCCACGGCCGGCAGCCTGTCGCTGTCCAGGCGTGAGGCGGCGCGGAGCAATGAGGCCTCGGAATCCAATACCTTCTTATACTCTTTGCGGGCGAAAGCTATCTGCGCCAGATAGAAATCCGCGCCCATGGAGGATGCCGTCTCGGGGTCCAGACGCTCAAAACGCGCCTGGGCGCTCCTGTAGTCGCCGTCAAGGTAGTCTATGTAAGCCAGGTAAAAACCGGACAGAGGGCCGAAGTCCGGGTCACCGGCCATGGCCGCGAATACCGGACGGGCACGTTCCGCCACGCCACATTCCACAAGACTCACGGCATAGCAGAAGTCTGCCTGCGCCCGGTCCGAAGGGTCCACGGACGCGAAGGACATATCTTCGTAGGCATGTATGTAGTCGCTGTACAGGCCCTCGTAGAAGTCGCACATAGCCAGGACGAGATGTGCCTGAGGAATCAGCGGGGAGCCGGCATGCAGGCTGCAAAACCCGTCTGCGGCAAGGCGTGTCTGCGCGAACTCGCCGCGCATCAGGCGGCTCCGGAGCATGAGCATGTCGGCCCGGGCACGGTCGCTGACCGACGCGGCCTCCTGCGGCGTGGCTACGGCGAGATAGCGGCTGAGCTGGTCTATGGCTCCGGCATAGTTGCCAGTACCGTACATGGAACAGGCGCGCCGGTAAAAACTCTCGGCGCCGGGACTCACGGGGAGGTCGGCCCGACACCACAATGTGCCCATACCGAGCATGGCGGCGATTAATATGTGGCGGTATCTCATAGTTATGACAGTGGGGAGAAGAGTTGGTTAAGATATGGATTGCGGAGAGGGCTTCCGCACCTGAGCCGGAAACCCTCTCCGTATGTATGTGTCTGAGGGCGGCTCCGTTATTCGGCCTCCTTCATGTTGTGGAACACGTTCTGCACGTCGTCGTCGTCCTCGAAGCGGTCCAGGAGCTTCTCCACTGCCTCGCGCTGCTCGGGGGTGACGTCCTTGTAGTCGGTGGGTATACGCTCGAATTCGGCGCTTGCTATCTCGAATCCGCCTTCCTCGAAATACTTCTGCAGGGCGGCGAACTGGTCGAAGGGCGCATAGATTACCCATTCCTCCTCGTCCACGTCAAAGTCATCGGCGCCAAAGTCAATGAGTTCCAGCTCCAGTTCCTCTATGTCCATGCCCTCTTTGGGCTTGATGTGGAACACGCTCTTGTGGTCGAACAGGAAGGAGAGGCTGCCGGAGGTGCCTAAGGAGCCGCCGTGCTTGTTGAAGTAGGAGCGGACGTTGGCCACTGTGCGCTGGTTGTTGTCGGTGGCTGTCTCCACCACAATGGCGATGCCGTGAGGGCCGTATCCCTCGTACACTATCTCCTTGTAGTCCGAGGAGTCCTTGTCGGTAGCCTTCTTGATGGCGCGCTCTATGGTGTCCTTGGGCATATTGGCCGCCTTGGCGTTGTGTATGAGCATACGCAGGCGCGGGTTCATGTCAGGGTCCGGACCTCCGGCCTTGGCCGCGATGGTTATCTCCTTGCCTATACGGGTGAATGTGCGGGACATATTGCCCCAACGTTTCAGTTTGCGGGCTTTGCGGAATTCAAATGCTCTTCCCATGGGTATTTGTTCTTATTCTTTGTTTATGAGTTAATTATCGTCTGTTATCTGAGTTCGGCGCCGAGCTGCTTTGTCAGATTGGTCACAATCTTCTTCATCACGGCCTCTATCTGCTTGTCCTGGAGGGTCTTGTCATTGTCCTGCAGAGTGATGCTGACGGCATAGCTCTTCTTGCCGGCGGGCAGCTTGTCACCTTCGTATACGTCGAACAGGCTCACGCCGCGCAGCAGCTTCTTCTCGTAGGAGCGCACCACGGCCTCCACCTGAGCGAAGGTGACGCCGCAGTCCAGCAGCAGCGCCAGGTCGCGCACCACCGGCTGGGTGCGGGGCAGGTCGGTGAACTGCACCTTGTTGCGCAGAGCCAGTTTAAGCACCTCGGGCCATACTATGTCGGCGTAATACACGGGCTGGTTTATGTCGAAGCGACGCAGCTGACCGCGCTTCAGCACGCCTATGCGGCCCAGGTACTTGCCGTCGCGGGTGTCGAGGCTCAGGCATACGCTGTAGACGGTGTCGCTCCGCTGAGTCATCCGCACGGCACCCATGTTGATGCCGAGGACCCCGAACAGGCCAAGTACCACACCCTTGAGGTCGAACACCGAGGCGGGGCGGGCCTCCTGGTTCCAGGAGGGGAGACGGTCGCGTCCGGTCATCCACAGCGCCAGGTGCATCTCCTCGCTGAAGGGGGCAAGGGGCTTCTCGGGGGTACTCGCCACCGCCGGGTCGCGGCGGTACACGTTGCCGAACTCGTAGAGGCGCAGGTCAGCGGCCTTGCGGTTTATGTTGTGGGAGATGGTCTCCAGGCCGCCGTACAGCAATGTCTGGCGCATGATGCCTAAGTCGCCGCTCAAGGGGTTCATTACCTCCACGCCGTTGGCTATGGGCATAGCCTCGTTGTCCCCGTAGTAGGAGAGGGAGGTCAGCGAGTTGTTCATTATCTCGCGGAAACCCTCGGCGGTCAGGCGGTCGCTAAGTATATTCTGCAGCTTATAGCTCTCATCGGTAGTCTTGCGTATGGACAAGGAGGCATCCATGTGGTCGGGAATCTCCACATTGTTATATCCGTACACACGGAGTATTTCCTCCACCACGTCACACGGGCGCTGCACGTCCACGCGATAGCGGGGCACACGCAGGCTCAGCGCACCCTCTTTGTCATCGGCTATCTCTATCTCCAGGCTCTCCAGTATGGCCTTGATTTCGGAGGTCGGTATATCCTTGCCTATGAGGCGGCGGGCATAGTCTGTGTCCAGCTCCACCTCGAAGGGACCCACGGGATGGGGATACACATCCACCGGGGCACCGCATATCTCGCCCCCCGCAAGCTCCTTTATCAGCCTGGCCGCCAAAAGGGCCGCGTAAACGGTGATGTCCGGGTCCGTGCCGCGCTCGTAGCGGAAAGAAGCGTCGGTGCTGAGGCCGTGGCGGCGGGCTGTCTTACGCACACGGGTGGGGTTGAAGTACGCGCTCTCTATGAACACGTCGGCAGTCCCCTCGGTGACACCGCTGTCCAGACCGCCGAACACTCCGGCTATGCACATGGGCTTCTCCGCGTCGCAAATCATCAGGTCCGCCTCGTGCAACGTACGCTCTACGCCGTCCAGGGTTGTGAACTTGGTGCCGGCCGGGCAGGTGCGGACCACTATCTCGCCCCCCTTCACCTTGTTCAGGTCGAAGCAGTGCAGAGGCTGGCCCATGCCGAGCAGCACGAAGTTGGTAATATCCACAATATTATTTATAGGACGCTGGCCCACGGCCACGAGCAAGTTCTTGAGCCATTCGGGGCTCTCCCGCACCGTCACGCCGCGCACCGTCACGCCGCTGTATCGGGGACACCCCTGTTCGTCCTCCACCTTCACCGGTGTGGCGCCATCCTCCCGGTCCGCCTTCACGCCGGAGACATCGGGAGTACGGACTTCGGCCCCCGTCATGCCTCGATGACGCATCCAGGCTTTCAGGTCGCGGGCCACGCCGTAGTGGGAAGCGCCGTCCACTCGGTTAGGCGTCAGCTCCACCTCCAGCATATAGTCGCTCTCCAGTCTGAAATACTCGGCTGCCGGTGTGCCCGGCGCCACATCGTCGGCATCGGTCAGCACCATTATGCCGTCATGGGAGGTGCCAGTACCTATCTCGTCCTCGGCGCAAATCATGCCGAAGCTCTCCACGCCGCGTATTTTCGATTTCTTTATCTGGAACTCCTTGTCGCCGTCATAGAGGGTAGTGCCCACAGTGGCCACGACTACTTTCTGACCGGCGGCCACATTGGGGGCGCCGCATACTATCTGCACCGGCTCGGGACCGCCCAAGTCGCAGGTAGTGATGTGCAGATGGTCCGAATTGGGATGCTCCACACAGGTCAGCACCTTGCCTATCACTACTCCGCGGAGTCCACCACGTATGGACTCCACCTCCTCTACGGTGTCACACTCCAGGCCTAAAGAGGTCAGGGCGGCAGCCAGCTCCGCCGGTGTGAGGCTGAAATCTATATAGCGCTTAAGCCACTTATATGAGATATTCATAAGTAAGCAATCAAAATATTAAGCTCGTTAAAAAGCGTCGCCGCTGATTATCAGAAGGTTACATTCCGCCGCAAGGACAGACCCGCTCTAAACCGCAAAATTACAAAAAATTCCGCAATCCCGCAATCCCCTAACCCCACATGACGCCTCACCGCCTCGAAAAAATTGACCTAAGTCAACTATGAGTCAGCTCTTTACGACAAGAAAAGAAAAACATCATCTATAAAATTGTTAAATAATGCTTGCTAATGTCAAAACATTAATGTACATTTGCAAAAAATAGCAATCCTTAAATCAAAATTCCATGAAATCAAACGGCCTTTTCAACGAGTTTGGAGCAACACCTAAATATCTAATATCAACAGCCCTGCTTTTTGGGGTAGGGCTTTGCGCCCAGGCTTTTCCGGGGACTTCGGTCACGGCTGACAATGACAGCGTGACCGTGCGGGACGAACTTAAAGAACTGAACGACTCCACCACCGCTCTTGACGAGGTAGTAGTAAACGGAAACAGAATAATCAGGACTGTAGAAAAGACCGTGGTCTATCCGGAAAGGACTATACTTGAACACAACGCATCAACTCTCGGTGTCCTAAATCAGCTGATGCTTAAGGGTCTGGAGGTAAACGAAGCTCTCAATTCAGTATCAATAAAAGGGCAAAGCGTAATTTTCAAAATTAACGGCGTTCCCAAAAATCTAAACGACATTTTATTGCTGCCTCCCCCTGAAATAGCAAGAATAGAATACTCCGACCAACCCTCTATAAGGGAGTCTAATGCCGGTATCGGAGGTGTAATCAACTTTATCCTCAAAAAAAAGGAAAGCGGCGGAAATCTGTTTGCATACGTTAGGAGAGGGCTTAACGCCGGTATGCTTAATGCGGCTCTTGCCGGAAATGTCAATCACAAGAATTCCCAATTTTCGCTGAGTTTCAACACTGAAAACAGAAACTACCATAAGTGCCTGTCATCCTCGGTGGAAGAATATCTCGCCGGCGAAGAACCTATAACACGCACCTCACAAGACACAAAAGGACATCTCCTGTATTGGAGTCATAACATTACGGCCACTTACACTTTAGTACCCTCTTCCCGAACTCTCTTCTCGGTGTCCGCTTCATATAATTTCGGCCCTTGGAAAAGAACTACGAAGGGCTTGATGGCACAGAACAATGGAGAGAAAACGCAGAATTACACGGATGCGTCTTTTGCCAAAAGACCGACCAATACCCCCTCGCTGGACATTTATCTGAGCCATACGTTCAACAACGGCTCTACCATCGAGTTCAACTCCGAGACAGGTTATAACCACTCGGAAAACGTGTGGGAAAACGAACATATCTTCGCGGATGAAACGACTCAGAAGTATATCAACGACAGCAAAAGCGACCGTTGGTCCTTTTTCAACTCCCTGTACTGGCGTAAACGCATAAACACATATATGCTGACTTTCGGAGCGGAAGACACTTATTCCCACTCCAAAAACGAGTACATGACCAATACCCAGAACATAAAGTCCAAATTCAGTAACAACAGACTATATGCTTACGGAGAATTGGCAGGTAATGTGCGTAAGTTTTCTTATACGATAGGTACGGCGCTGCATTACATCCACATCAAGGACGATGAATCAATTTCAAGGAATTTCGTTCAGAATTTCTCGACCATCCGATGGAAACTCGGTTCTTTCGGCCCCGTCAGCTTCGACGGTTCATTCAGATACACGCCGAGTTTCCCCTCAGTGTCAAGTCTTGACGATGTGTATCTGATTAGGGACGACCTAAATGCGACTATCGGCAACCCGAATCTGAAAACCTCAAATAGTTTTTTCACGAATGCCGATGTAAACTTCCAAATAAACGGCTTTTCCACATACGCAGGTTATTCATTCGCAAGAACATGGGACCCTATGTATGGAGACATTTGGTATGACGGCTCATATTACGTCAGCCAAGTCAAAAATGGAAAGTATGAACAGGCACAAAGAATATATCTGAACCTCTCATACCAAAAAAAATTCAGTGACGAACTAACGGCGGGAATACAAGCTACAGGAATAATATATTTCATGAAAAGCGCGCTCTCAGCGCATGAAAGCCGCAGCATAACTTCCAAATATTTGTATGGAAACGCATATATCATTTGGAAAAACTGGACATTGTCTATGTCAGGAAACACCATCTTCAAAAACCTGAGTACAAACTATTTAACCTGGAAAGGCGGATATACAGACATAACCCTTCAGTATAAATGGAAAGACTTCAACTTTTACGCGGATTTATCATGGATTGGTGACAAAAACGGCGACTGGAACAAATCTCGGAGATTGTCAAGCGTCAACCCCGCTTGGACTAAGTATGTGATACGAGACAACCATAACACTATCAATGTAGGTGTGAGATATATGGTGAACTTCGGACGTCAGCTGCAAGTAAACCGGCACAACAAGCGCAACGCCAACAAAGAATCTGACCTTAACCTGATTGACTGACAGGCCACATGGGTTTCAGGGTAGTGAGACAGACAGACTCCATGAACTGCGGCGCAGCGGCAATGGCTATGCTCTGCGCTCACTACCGCTGTAATGTGTCCAGGCAGGAGATAGACCGGATGTGCGTGCCCACGATACAGGGCATCTCCATCAAGGGGCTGCGCGATGTGGCCGAGACACTGGGATTTGAGGCGTACAGCACGGCGCGGCGCTTATTACAACTTAGTGAGGAACCAACTGGAATTAGGCACATGACAGACAACAAACATCGGCAAGCGAAGGAAGAGGCTCCGGACCGCCACTCGGAGAAGGTGCAGCGGCTGCTGGGAGCGATGCCACGCGGCTTAGGTCTACTGGGGATTGCGGTAACGCTATTCATCTTCATAGCCCTGCTGCTGGCGGTATGCCTTATACCCTACCCCCTCTCCCACGGGGAGAGCATATTGGCCCATATCCTGGGCTGAAAATACAGGCTCGAAACTATTTGCAGCGAGCGGTCCGCAAAATTTTGTATTCAAATAGTTTTGAAATTTACAGGATTTAATCTAATTTTGCAGCATATTACCTGTACCATGCCACATCCCCCTCTCGGGGTGTGGCCGCATTTCCTATCCGGATGCCATGAAAAAACAGGCTTCTCTACACAAGAACAGACGAAAAAACAACAATAATTAACTAATTAAAACAACAGACAACGCTATGTGGTTAACAAGCTCATCTGTAGGACGTAAGTTTGTCATGGCCCTTACGGGCGCGGCACTCGTCCTATTCGTAACTTTTCACTGCTTGATGAACAGCGTCGCCATTTTCTGGCCCACGGCCTACAACGCCGTCTGCGAGTTCCTGGGCGCCAACTGGTATGCCCTCGTCGCTTCGGCCGGCCTGGCACTGCTCATCGTGATTCACATTATCTACGCAATCTGGCTCACGCTCCAGAACCGCGCCGCCCGCGGTAACGTGCGCTACGCCATCGAGACCCGTCCCGCCTCCGTGGAATGGGCATCCAAGAACATGCTCGTGCTCGGTATCGTGGTTCTCGCGTTCCTGGGTGTCCACCTCATCCAGTTCTGGGCCAAGATGCAGCTCGTAGAGGTACTCGGCTGCGAGGGCGAGTTCCCCGCCGCCGCCGGCACGCTCTTCCTGCAGGAAGCCTTCTCCTGCTGGATTACTCCCGTGGTCTACCTCATAGGCTTCATCGCCCTCTGGTTCCACCTCAACCACGGTTTCTGGTCCATGTTCCAGTCCGTGGGCTGGGACAACACCGCCTGGATTCCCCGCCTCAAGTGCATCGGCAAGTGGTGGATAGGCATCGTCATGGTGCTCTTCGTGGCCCAGCTCGCCGTATTCACTTACCGCGCCAACGACAACTACTACCTTGAGAACGAAGCGCTGCGCGCCCAGTACCAGGAGATGATCGTCAACAGCATCGCCTCCAAGGCCGACTCCCAGACAGCCGCCTATATCGAGAATCAGATAGGCACGCTCCCCTATGACCAGGCCGCCTCTCAGATTCGCATGATGGCCGTGCAGGCCGAAGAGCTCCTGAACGCCTTCACCCCCGAGGTGCGGAACAGCATCAAGGGCATCGAAAGCCTCGAGAACGTCTACGACTCCAACAAGGGCATCCTGGAGCCCCTCAAGACAGCCGTCTCCACCCTCGACGCCATCAAGGCTCCCACAGCCGAAGAGAAAAAATCCCTCGAAGAGGCCCGCGCTCAGCTCAAGTCTCAGATTCCCTACCAGATTCAGGCAGAGATTCAGACAGCCAAGATGCAGCCTCAGCAAGTTCAACAAACGCCCCAATAATTTTCTCCCGATATGGATATTAAAGAAAACAACGTAAGAGTGATGAAACCGGAGGATTCCAAAATCCCCGAGGGTCCTGTCGCAGAGAAATGGACCAACTATAAAGCTCACCAGAAGCTGGTGAACCCCGCCAACAAACGCCGTCTGGACGTAATCGTGGTCGGCACCGGCCTGGCCGGCGCTTCAGCCGCCTCCACACTGGCCGAGCTGGGCTTCAACGTCCTCAACTTCTGTATCCAGGACAGCCCCCGCCGCGCCCACTCCATCGCCGCCCAGGGCGGTATCAACGCAGCCAAGAACTATCAGAACGACGGCGACTCCGTATACCGCCTGTTCTACGACACCGTGAAGGGCGGCGACTACCGCGCCCGCGAGGCCAACGTATATCGTCTGGCCGAAGTGTCCAACAATATCATCGACCAGTGCGTGGCACAGGGCGTGCCCTTCGCCCGCGAATACGGCGGTCTGCTCGCCAACCGTTCCTTCGGCGGCGCCCAGGTGTCCCGTACTTTCTATGCCAAGGGTCAGACAGGTCAGCAGCTCCTGCTCGGCGCTTACTCCAGCCTCAACCGTCAGATTGAAGCCGGCAAGGTGAAGAGCTTCAACCGCTACGAGATGCACGACGTGGTCCTCATCAAGGACAAGGACGGTGTGGAACGCGCACGCGGCATCATTGCCAAGAACCTCGTCACTGGCAAGTTCGAGCGTTTCGCAGCCCATGCGGTGGTAATCGCCACCGGCGGCTACGGCAACACTTACTTCCTCTCCACCAACGCCATGGCCTGCAACGTATCCGCCGCCATGGCCTGCTACCGTAAGGGTGCTTACTTCGCTAACCCCGCTTACGTGCAGATTCACCCCACCTGTATCCCCGTACACGGCGACAAGCAGTCCAAGCTGACCCTGATGTCCGAGTCCCTGCGTAACGACGGCCGCATCTGGGTGCCCAAGAACATCGAGGACGCCAAGAAACTCCAGGCCGGCACCATCAAGGGTTCCGACATCCCCGAGGAGAACCGCGACTACTATCTGGAGCGCCGTTATCCCGCCTTCGGTAACCTCGTGCCCCGCGACGTGGCTTCCCGCGCCGCCAAGGAGCGCTGCGACCACGGCTTCGGCGTGAACAACACCGGTCTGGCGGTATTCCTTGACTTCTCCGAGGCCATCAACCGCCTGGGCATCGACGTGGTGCGTCAGCGCTACGGCAACCTCTTCGACATGTACGAGGAAATCACCGACGTGAACCCCGGCGAGCTCGCCAACACGGTCAACGGCGTTAACTACTACAACCCGATGATGATATTCCCCGCCATCCACTACACGATGGGCGGCATCTGGGTAGACTACGAGCTGCAGACATCCGTCAAAGGACTCTTCGCCATCGGCGAGTGCAACTTCTCCGACCATGGCGCCAACCGTCTGGGCGCTTCCGCTCTGATGCAGGGTCTGGCCGACGGTTACTTCGTTCTCCCCTACACTATCCAGAACTATCTGAGCGACCAGATTACAATCCCTCACTTCTCCACCGACACTCCCGAATTCGACGAGGCCGAAGAGAAGTGCCAGAAGGAGATGGACCGCCTGATGAATATCCACGGCAAACGCTCCGTAGACTCCATCCACAAGGAACTCGGCCACATCATGTGGGAATATGTAGGTATGGCCCGTACGAAAGAGAGCCTCGAGACCGCCCTCGTCAAGCTCAAAGAGCTCCGCAAGGAATTCGAGAGCAACCTATTCATCCCGGGCAACCAGGATGGCATGAACGTAGAGCTTGACAAGGCTTTCCGTCTGCGCGACTTCATCACTATGGGCGAGCTCATCGCTTACGACGCCATGAACCGCAACGAGAGCTGCGGCGGCCACTTCCGCGAGGAATACCAGACTCCCGAAGGCGAGGCCAAGCGCGACGACGAGAACTACTTCTACGTTTCCTGCTGGGACTACCAGGGCAGCGACGAGAAGGCTCCCGAGCTCATCAAAGAACCCCTCCACTACGAGGCCATCAAGGTTCAGACACGTAACTACAAGTCATAACCCCTTTTAAAAAGATTCGAAAAATGGAAGATAACATAATGAAAGTCAACCTCAAGGTGTGGCGTCAGGCCGGCCCCAAGGAAAAAGGCGGTTTCGTGACTTACCGCGACGTGGAGACCACTCCCGACACCTCTTTCCTTGAGACTCTCGACATCCTTAACGAGCGCCTTGTCGAGGAGGGTCAGGAACCCATAGTCTTCGACCACGACTGCCGCGAAGGCATCTGCGGCATGTGTTCCCTTTACATAAACGGACACCCCCACGGCCCCGCTACCGGCGCCACCACATGCCAGCTCTATATGCGTCGCTTCGCCAACGGCGAGACCATCACCGTCGAGCCCTGGCGTTCAGCGGCGTTCCCCGTAATCAAGGACCTCATGGTAGACCGCAACGCCTTCGATAAGATTCAGCAGGCCGGCGGCTACGTTTCCTTCAACTGCGGCGGCGCTCAGGATGCCAACGCCCTGCCCATCAGCAAAGTGGATGCCGACGAAGCCATGGACTCCGCCACCTGCATCGGTTGCGGCGCCTGCGTGGCCGCCTGCAAGAACGGCTCCGCGATGCTCTTCGTATCCGCCAAGGTAAGCCAGTTCGCACTCCTGCCCCAGGGCAAGGTAGAGGCCGACCGCCGCGTACGCGCAATGGTGGCCCGCATGGACGAACTCGGTTTCGGAAACTGCACCAACACAGGTGCCTGCTCCGCCGAGTGCCCCAAGCAAATCAAACTCTACAACATCGGCCGCATGAACCGCAGCTTCATCGCCGCCAAGTGTAAAGAGTAATTACCTAATAAACCACGATACCAAGGGGACGTGCCGGATGGCACGTCCCCTTTTTTATCCGGAAAGAGCCCAAGACAGACGAAACCCGCAGACAACAAGGCCAAAAATAAAAATAATTTAGGATTTATTTGTGTAATTTAAAATAAAGAGGTAAATTTGGGAAATATTACTCACCTAATACGCACAATTATGAACAAACTTTCCAAATTCACTGTTTCCGGCATCTGCGGGATGCTCACACTGGCCGCCACGGCTCTCTGTTCTCCTCCTGAGGCTGCCGCCCAGACCTATATCGGATACATAAACCCGCAAGAGACCGTCTACCCCTACACCGGTTTCAACAACAGCTCCGAAAGCACCGGCACTCTCTATTTCGTAGTACGCATGGAGGCCGACAAGTTCACCAACTACGACGGAGCCTCGCTTTCCGGCCTGCGTGTGGGCTGGAGCATGGGCGAGGAAGAGAAGACTCCCGAAATGGAAGTATTCGTGCGCGGCGAGCTGAACGGAGAGAACCTGGCCAGCGGCAAAGCGCAGGTCAAATTCGGATGGAACGACATCAGCTTCGACACCCCTTACACCATCCAGTCCGGCAAGGAACTCTACCTGGGCGGCAAAGTGGAATGGGAACCGGGCTCGTGGCTCGGCACAGGCATCTTCGGCTACAATCTGCCCGAAAACACCCAGTACATGGGTAATTCCGAAGACGTGGACGCCAGCGGCAACATCAACTGGATTGACGCCACGGACAACAACATGGTACTCATGCTGCTCGGCATAGTCGAAGCCACCGGAGACGAGTTCAACGACCTTGCCGTACTCACCGACCTCCGCGCCAACGACGTCCAGAGACTGGACACCCCCGGCGACGCATGGCTCGCCGTCAAGAATGAAGGTGTCAACAACCTGCAGAGCATCGAGTTCACCTCTATGCTGGGCGACAAGACCTGGACAGGCTCCATGGAGTTCAGCACACCCATATCCGGCGGCGAACAGAAAGAGGTGACAGGAGGCATACAGGCGCTCGGCACCGGCACTCACAAAGTATGGATAAGCAAAGTAAACGGCAAGGAAGTGGAGAAACCCATTGTCCTGGAGCGCGAGTTCATAGCCGTGCCCTCCGACATAGCCTCCGGATATGTGCGCCGTCCGGTGATAGAGCGCTGGGTCAGCGAATCCGAATACCGCACCCCCTCATATACCGACGATATCTTCATGCCCGGCGTGGAGCCGCTGCGTGACCGCATTTCTCTGATTTCACACCACTTGTCAGACCAGTTCATGATTTACCACGAGTTCGACGCCGATGTAGACAACGAGGACGTCCAGTTCCTGGTAGACTTCGCCGACGGCGACAAGAGTCGCGTCTCGGTGCCCTGCTTCGCGATAGACCGCTCCTTCCTGCCCCGCAATCCCCTGGCGCGTTCCGCAAGTAAAACCGTGGCATACAATTTCATCTACCCCGACTATGTGGAAGGACTCTATCTGTCGGCCCTGGATGTACCCACATTCGCCTCTGTGAACGCGGCCGTGACCCTTGACGGCACGAAATGCGACATAGACATCGCCGGCAACGTGGAACCCGGCATCATGCCTCAGGGCGAGCCCCTGTATCTCACCGTCTATGTGGTGGAGGACGGCATAGAGTCCACGAGCCAGGAGTTCCCCGACGACCCCGACACCGCGGACCGCTACAAAGGTGTGTACACCCATCAGGACGTGATACGTCTGAGCCTTACCGGAATGTATGGCGAGAGACTTGACGGCGAAGGCTCCTTCTCCAAGCAGATTTCCTGCGAGCTCGAACCCGAATGGAACACGGACAATATGCGCGTTCTCGCCTTCCTGAACCGCTCCGGCGAGAGACACGGCCACATGCAGATAATCAACTCCTGCGAGACCCCCTTCAACAACTCAGGCCTTGAGAGTGTGGCTGACGGCGACGGACGCACATTCATGCTCATGGGCCGCGACATCGTGGCGGCCCATGGCCACAGCGTCGAGGTATACACACTCGACGGCATGCGCGTTTCCAATCTCGGCCTCGGTTCCGGCATTTACATCGTCAAGGTTTCAGGCCCCGAAGGCATATCGGCCGCCAAGGTGGCAATAAAATGACACGCCCATGAATAGACATCTTATTTCACTACTGCTCACGGGGACGCTCTGCGCGTCCTCCATGAGCGCTTCTTCGCCCGTCTACTACGGATTCTCGCCCAAGGCCTGTGACGAGGAGAAGCTCTCCGCCATAGGCAGCGGCGCCAACGCGTTCATGGAGGCGGCCATACGGCTTGACCCCTCCGTTGACCCCCTCGTGGCAAAACTTCAGGGACACAGGATTATCGGTGTCAGATGCTACCTGCGCGCCGACTACAAGCAAAAGAGCAAAGGCTTCTCATGCGTCAAGGCATATACCGGCGGCCTGGAGGACAAAGCGGTGAGCAAGACGGTCAATTTCCTGGCCGGCTGGAACGAGGTGATGTTCGACGAACCCATAGAAATAGGTCAGACTCCCGTATATGTGGGTTATCAGGTCTACGAGACCCAGGGCGAGCCTTATCCCCTGGCCGCCTACAAGGACGCTCAGGTGCCCGGCGTGTGCTACATCAATCCCGGCCGTAAAGGCTGGATTGAAGACAGCTCGCGAGGCACCCTCATGATTGAGGCCATCATTGACGCCGACGAATCCCTGCTGGACGGCCACGTCCTGGTGTCGCCCTTCAGACAGCCTCTCATAGTGGCCCCCGGCACCGACTTCAGCTGCAGCCTCTACATCCACAACCAGAGCGCCAGGCCCGTAAGCGACATCGTCTACACGAGCCGCGACGCCGAAGGCAACGTCACCGCCTCCCACTCCCTGAAGTTCGACGAGCCGCTGCCCCCCTACGGCTCTTACACGCTGACCGGCGCGCTCGGCGCACCCTCGACAGAAGGCTCTTCGGTGACCCTGCTCACCGAAGTCACGGAGATTGACGGCGACAAGGCCGACGGCTGCATGGCGTCGCCCCTGACCCTATACGTCTCCTCCGACGTATTCCACCGGGTCCCCCTCGTAGAGGAGTTCACAGGCCTCAGATGCACCAACTGTCCCTTTATGTTCTACTACCTGGACATGGCTCTGGAGGCGTACGCCAAGCCTCACGTCTATGTGTCGCACCACGCCGGTTACTCCGACGATGTCCTGACCAAGCCTTGCGACAAGTCGCTGCTCTACCTGTTCGGGCCCGACGGCTCCTACAACCCCGCCGTAATGTATGACCGGCGAATCATGCAGGGACGCGACGTGCCCGTCCTGGGCGCCACCAGCGAGTTAGGCACCGCGCAATACGACTCGCGCATAGCCGAGGCCATGGGCCAGCCCGCCCTGGCAAAAGTGCTTGTGGAATCCGAAGTCTCCGCCGACAAAGCCTCTTGCCGCGTATATGGCAAAATCAGCAAGGCGGCCCTTGACTTCAAGGATGACTTGTACATCACCGCATACCTGCTGGAGGACGACATCCCGGCCAAAGGCAGACTGCATCAGTCCGGACTCGACGAAATTCCCGAAGACGCGCCCGACGACCTCCTGGAGCGCTTCCGCCATCGGGGAGTCATAAGACACTGCTTCTCCACGGGAGACAACGGCGACAGGCTCACGGTGGATGCCGAAGGAAATTTCGAGGTGTCGTTTGCCGACATCAGTCCGGAAAGCGCCTGGAACCTTGACGAATGTGAAGCGGTGGCTTTCGTACATAAGGTCAACGCGGCCGACCTGGCCGACAACTACGTGCTGAACGCAGGCGCCGTCCGCTTCAACGAATACGCCCAGACAGGCACAGTGGGCGTGGCCGCTCCCGCAGCTCAGGCTCTGCGCATCCTCGTCACTCCGTCGGGACGCATCCACTCCTCCGACCCGGATGCCGTTCTGGACGTGTACACCCTCTCAGGCATACGCTGCGCCCCCGCAGCCGAACTGCCACGGGGCATATACATAGTCCGCTGGCAACGCTCCGACAAAACCTCCGGGGTCTGCAAACTCACAGTGAAATAAAAACAAATATCCATTATAGTAGTTGCGGGTTTCCTGACCACTCATGGTCAGGAAACCCGCAACTACTTGAACCAAAGTGATATCAAAGCAAGTATTCCCCCGTTAAAAGCACAAACATCAGTATCAAAGAAATATAAAGCTCGTATCTCAACACTTTAAATCACTTACTTTCAATGCCATCTTCCGGCAATACAATCGTTATACTGGTTTTTCATTGTTACTATATCTCTTATATTCACATCGAGTTCTTCCAAAGCATCTTCTATCGTCATAGGGTCTTCAACCGCTTCATAATCAAAAATTACATCTTCTATAGCATCCATAGCAATCTCATATCCATTATTTTTTAAGACTTCCTCAAGACATCCATAGTCAATGCGGGTGATTGGATAATCTGCAAGCATTTCGTCTACAGACGCTGCAGCAATTGCCATTCCCAACTGTATAATTGGATGAGTGTTTTCAGATGCCTTTTCCAACATTTTACCCGAGCGTCCACCAACACTGACATATTCATTTACAAAAGAATAAAACTTTGCCACATCCTCAGCTGATGTCAATTCCATGAGCTTGTCCTCGCGGGCATCCTTATAACCCTCTATCGCTAGTGTTCGCTCAGGTGTACAATAAATAGCTTTAAGGCTGTCAACTTGTGACTCCGGCATATTAATTATATAAAGCAAAAAATCAGAGGGGGTTATTGACACATCACCTCTTGTCTTTGCTCCAATGAGTTGGGAATAACACTTATTCACAACAGACCTGACGTATGTTTTCCCTTCTTCATATTTTCGACTTACATCATTTGAATGAGACCATACGGGTTCAGGTTCTTGGGAGGCGCAACTTGACACCAGCGCCAAAATCAGAATAGGTAGTATTTTTTTCATAGCATAAAAATTATTAATTAATGTTATAACACGCCAAAGAAGAAATGGTTTACATTTTTTCTTAACATAGAATTAATCAGTAATCCTTAGCCCTTAGACATGAACATATACTTTAACAATGACGTTAAATATTAAAAAATCGTTTAATCCCTAATTTATATAACTATGAACACACCGGTCAATAAAAACGTAACGGTCAATAAGATAGTCATTGACTCTTTCTGCACCGCATTCAAAAACATTCCTTCTATCTTAGGCGCTGCCATTTTATGGATTCTGACCTGCTGGATTCCCTACATTAACGTAGGCACGACAATCGCTCTCTTATATGGTCTGCCGTTGGAACTCAGTCAAGGCAAGATAATGAAACCTACCGCTATTTTCGATGCCAGATACCGCAAATATATGGGCGAGTTCTTCTCTTGTGTCGGTCTGATGCTGATTTCAATTATCCCCGCTTTTTTCTTTATGGTCATACCGGCTATAATAATCAGCATAGGCTGGAGTTTCGCTATCCTGCTGCTCATAGACAAGGAGCTGAATCCCGCTCAGGCTTTGACCGAGTCCACCAAGTACACCTACGGCTACAAATGGACCATATTCCTCGCCGAGCTTGTAATTGGACTGCTGCTATTAGCTGTTTCAACAATACTATACTCTGTTGCCGGAGCAATCGGTTCCACGGTCACATTAATAATGCACCTGCTAATCTATCTGATTACGGTGTGCTTAGGAGTCGCCTCCACCGGCGTTTTGTATAAGATGTTGGTAGTGGAGCGCAATACTCCGCTTCCTTCCGACGTACACTGATTCCCATACAAACAGACACCCGGATAAGCACGGACCCGGCATTTGCGCCGGTCCGTGCTTTTTACAGGTTGCGGGCCCGAGTGAAGTTTGCGGCATATAGTTTTTTTTGCTAATTTTGCCGCGTCATTGTGGCGACGGCTCTTCTCCGCCGCATAAGCTTTATAACTATGTCTACCAATACTGTTGACAATACACGCAAAGTGACCACCCGCCGCCTCATAGAGATGAAGCAGCGCGGCGAGAAAATCTCGATGCTCACCGCTTACGATTACTCCTCGGCCAGAATCGTGGACGAGGCCGGAATAGACGTCATCCTGGTTGGAGACTCCGCGTCCAACGTCATGGCCGGAAACGTCACCACCCTGCCCATCACCCTTGACCAGATGATATACCACGGCAAATCGGTGATGAAGGCGGTGAAACGCGCCCTCGTGATAGTCGATATGCCCTTCGGCTCGTATCAGGGCAACTCCAAAGAGGCGTTGGCCTCTGCCGTACGAATCATGAAGGAGAGCCACGCCGAAGCCGTGAAAATGGAGGGTGGCGCCGAAATCCGCGAGAGCATAGAACGCATACTCTGCGCCGGCATACCCGTGTGCGGACACCTGGGACTCACTCCCCAGAGCATCAACAAATTCGGAACGTATGCCGTGCGCGCTCGCGAAGAGACCGAGGCCGAGAAGCTCATTTCCGACGCCAAGCTGCTCCAGGAGATAGGCTGCTTCGCCATCGTGCTGGAAAAGATCCCCGCCGAACTGGCCGCCCGTGTAAGCCGTGAGCTGGAGATTCCCGTCATAGGCATAGGGGCCGGCGGCGGATGCGACGGCCAAGTGCTGGTGATGCACGACATGCTGGGCATAAACACCGGCTTCTCGCCCCGCTTCCTGCGCCGCTACGCCAACCTGGCCGAGGTCATGAACAAGGCCATAAGCCAATACGTGGCCGACGTAAAATCAGGCGACTTCCCCGACGACACGGAACAGTACTGACCCCCGACCCGCAAAACACATACATACTTAGGAGCCGTATGTCTACGGCTACCATATATGCAAAAGCAATGCGGCGGCATTTCTCTCGAGATGTCGCCGCATTGTGTCCTATAAGTGACAAATTAACTAACTAATTAACCTAATATCAACATTTATCTATTACCAAAAATCTTCTCGTGCAAAATTCATTGTCGCTCACTAAATCCAATGCCCGGAAGACAGGCCGGCAAGTCTGAACGACTCCCTTTCCGCCTTCGGACATAAGCATAACGCCCGCACCTCCCAAAAGGTTTATCTCCATAGAAAAAATTTTTACTTTATCCGGAAAACGACCGTCCGCGCCGCCACTCCCTACCCGGCCACTCCCTACCCGGCCGCTGCGCCGAGCCTGCTTGCATACCGTTTCATCGAAGCCCGGAAGAATCACTGACCGCATTACCCGAGAAGAGCGCCTTTGTCCAGACATACAAAAGCCAGCGCATACCAAATATTTTACTTAACTTTGCAACGGAAAAATGATTTAAGGTATAGTTCAATTGATGGATGTAATAGAACTATTTGCTGGCGTCGGAGGCTTCAGAATTGGATTGGACAGAGTGCCTGACCACTTTTTCAACACAATCTGGAGCAATCAATTCGAACCATTGACAAAAATACAACATGCTTCCCAGACTTACATCTCAAGGTTTGGGAAATTCGGTCATGTAAACAAGGATATTGCCGAAGTATCCACTTCAGAGATTCCCGATCACGACTTATTATGCGGGGGATTTCCCTGTCAGGATTATTCAGTGGCCCGTGTACTCAGTCAGGCTCAGGGCATAGAAGGCAAGAAAGGCGTTTTATGGTGGGAAATAGTGCGTATTATCAGAGAAAAAGGAAATCACGCTCCTTCTGTATTGTTTCTTGAAAACGTCGACCGGCTTGTGATTTCTCCGGCAAAACAGCGTGGCCGCGATTTTGCGATTATGCTTCAGTCTCTTGCGGACTTAGGGTACGTTGTCGAATGGAGAATCATAAACGCGGCGGAATATGGGATGCCGCAAAGAAGAAGACGCACATATATCCTGGCATATCGAAAGAATTCGGTTATAGCGAACCAAGTCGATAATCCTACCGACTGGATACTTGAAGATGGTGTCTTCGCCAATGCCTTTCCTGTATCAATCCCGGACGCAAACGGACTTTTTCAACTTGACATCCCGTCATTCCGTTTGAAAAGTCCTGACGAGGATTTAGCGGATTTAAGCCGGAATTTCAACAGATACAATACTTTGCGGCCGTTTTCCAATGCAGGCATAATGATAGACGGTGATGTCTGGAGTACGAAAGTCGAACCTGTGTACGCCGGTCCGTTTACATCGTTAGGCGATATTCTGGCTACAGGTAAGGATCGGGACCTTATCAATGAAGAATTCTATATTTCCGACGAGGAGCTTCCCAAATGGGAATATCTCAAAGGAGCGAAACACGAAATTCGCAGGTCAAAAGATGGTTTTGAGTTTTCATACAACGAAGGCGGAATGGCGTTTCCCGATTCCCTTGACAAGCCTTCCCGAACTATTATCACCAGTGAGGGAGGAGCCTCCGCTTCAAGATTCAAGCACGTCATCAAAGACCCTGTAAACGGCCGGTTACGCCGGTTGATTCCTCTGGAATTAGAACGTCTCAATATGTTCCCTGACCACCACACCGCTGGCGTTTCGGCCACAAAACGTGCTTTTTTTATGGGCAACGCTTTGGTTTGTGGCATTATCACCAGGGTGGGCGATGAGATTCGCCATCGGTTGGAATAATCCTGTGACTGCCGTGGGGACAGACGCCCTCTATCCCTTCTCTGACTTCGGTCATCCTATTCCAGCTCCAAATCCGTGAAAACCTCTCTGGCCAGAGACTGAGCTATCGGGGACACACCTACCGGTGGCCTTGAAAATTGTGAGCATAATTTTGAAAGGCTTCCTTTGCCGAGAAGAATAGCTATGATGTGGGCATATGTCAGCATATTGTTTTTTCTGCCTATGCCTTTATGGACATCATATCCGAGGGAGTGATACTTTATGTCTTCATTCCACGCTATCATTTCCATGTAATGGAGATATGCCTCGACACTTATTCCCTCGTATTCGGGAACTGTTTTTTTGAGATAGTCAACGGCTTCTTGAGAAGGATGATAATTCAATTCTTCATCATGGTCAAGCAGAAAAGCGTTTCTGAACATCAGACACCCAAGGATTTCAAGTGCTCTTGTATCAATATGGCAAACATATTGAAGTTGTCTAAACTTATTTCGGGATGTTAATGATACAGTAAAATAATTAAAA
>ERZ860264.160-NODE-160-length-61639-cov-5.978598_pt1 | contig 61639 bp, 48 predicted proteins | sample MGYA00509980_ERZ860264 | MGnify/ENA primary metagenome ERZ860264 (study PRJEB30046, sample SAMN00715212) | human gut metagenome | study: EMG produced TPA metagenomics assembly of the A metagenome-wide association study of gut microbiota in type 2... | reverse complement strand
CGTCAATTCCTTTGAGTTTCACCGTTGCCGGCGTACTCCCCAGGTGGAATGCTTAACGCTTTCGCTGTGACACCCAGCCCTCATTCGAACCGGACATCTAGCATTCATCGTTTACTGCGTGGACTACCAGGGTATCTAAGCCTGTTCGATACCCACGCTTTCGTGCCTCAGCGTCAGTGTGGAGCCGGTATGCTGCCTTCGCAATCGGAGTTCTTCGTGATATCTATGCATTTCACCGCTACACCACGAATTCCGCATACTTCTCTCCAACTCAAGTCCGCCAGTTTCAACGGCCGGCCGGGGTTGAGCCCCGACATTTTACCGCTGACTTGACGGTCCGCCTGCGCACCCTTTAAACCCAATAAATCCGGATAACGCTCGCATCCTCCGTATTACCGCGGCTGCTGGCACGGAGTTAGCCGATGCTTTTTCTTCAGGTACGCTCAATCGGCCACGCGTGGCCGCCTTTGCTCCCTGACAAAAGAGGTTTACAATACTCAGTACCGTCTTCCCTCACGCGACTTGGCTGGTTCAGGCTCCCGCCCATTGACCAATATTCCTCACTGCTGCCTCCCGTAGGAGTCTGGTCCGTGTCTCAGTACCAGTGTGGGGGACCTTCCTCTCAGAACCCCTACGCATCGTCGGATTGGTGGTCCGTCACACCGCCAACTTCCTAATGCGCCGCATGGCCATCCTTTCCCGGTCCGAAAACCTTTCCTGCCCCGGAGATGCCTCCCGGACATATACGCGGTATTAGACGGCGTTTCCGCCGATTATCCCCCTGGAAAGGGCAGGTTCCATACGTGTTACTCACCCGTGCGCCGGTCGCCGGCGGAGAGTGCGAACACTCTCCCCGCTGCCCCTCGACTTGCATGTGTTAAGCCTGTCGCTAGCGTTCATCCTGAGCCAGGATCAAACTCTTCGTTGTTGTTATCTTTTCAGATTTCTTTTTTTTCAAATTTGTCCTCGCCGTCACGCATCCTTCAGATGTGGACGGCCGCTCAACGGATGCCTCGATCCATCGTGTCTGGACGCCTCCTTCTATTTGAAGGAGGGCCCGGAATTGACGGAAAACTTATCTCGTTTCCCTTGTCTCACTTGTCTTGTTGCTGACTTTTCTGTCTGTCGCAGTCTGTCAATGTCCTCTCGCGTCCCGGTCAAGCCATGGGGCCTGTCCCGTTTTGCGAGTGCAAAGTTACGGCCTTTTCCCGAACTGACAAAATATTTTCGCGATTATTTTGTGAACTTTTTTACAATACGCTGATTGTCAGCATTATATTTTTTCGGAAAATTCGGGAAAGAAATCGCAATTACGCTTTTATGAATCAGCAGGTGTGACCGGAGTCAGACCATACTCAGGGGCAAGAGACAGCATCAGTGCCCTGGCAGCTTCGTGGTCGTTGGGTATGCGGCCGTCAAGGATAGCATCTTTAATGCGCTCCTTGAGATGACCTATGACATCGGAAGGCTTTATACCGAAGGTCTCCATTATCTCGCGGCCATCCACAGGAGGTTGAAAATTGCGGATACGGTCCTTCTCCTCCACTTCGGCCATACGCGCGCGCACCATCTTGAAGTTCTCGAGTATACGATGTACCTTGGCAGGGTTCTTGGACGTGATATCGGCCTCGGCCAGGAGCATGAGGTCATCGGCGGCATCGCCGGCGTCAAAAATCATGCGGCGGACGGCCGAATCCGTAACGTCCTCCTCTCCTACCGACTGAGGGCGCATGTGCATACCCACGAGTTTGGCCACATACTTCATGTTGGCGTTAAGAGGCATCTTCATTCTCGTAAAGATGCGGGGAATCATTTTCTCGCCGATAAAGTTGTGATTATGGAAGGTCCAGCCAAGCCTGGGGTCGTAACGTTTGGTAACAGGCTTGGCGATGTCATGCACCAGAGCGGCCCAGCGGAGCCAGACATTGTCAGACTTGGCAGCCACATTGTCAAGCACCTGGAGGGTGTGTGCGAAATTGTCTTTATGTCCCCTGCCCTCCATAGTCTCCACGCCGGAAAGCGCTTCGAGTTCGGGAAATATAAACGGCAGCAGCCCGGTGTCATGCAGCAGACGCCAGCCTATGGAAGGATGTTCCGAGTCCATGATTTTCATAAGCTCGGTATTGATACGCTCCTTGGTGATTATTTCAATGCGCGATGCGTTGCGGCGTATGGCCTCCAGCGTCTCCGGGAAAATGTCGAACTGAAGCTGGGTGGCGAAACGGACGGCGCGCATCATCCGCAGCGGGTCATCGCTGAAAGTTATATCCGGGTCCAGCGGTGTGCGGATAATGCGTTTATGCAGGTCCACGATGCCATTGAACGGGTCAAGCAGCTCGCCGAAAGAATCCGCGTTGACGCTGACAGCCATAGCGTTGATAGTAAAGTCGCGACGCGCCAGGTCCTCGTCCAGCGTCCCGGCGCTGACCATCGGGTTACGGGACTCCGGGGAATAGGACTCCTTTCGGGCTCCCACGAACTCCAGCTCGAGGCCCTTGTACTTAATCTGCGCCGTGCCGTAGGTCTGGAACACATTGATTCGAGTACGGGGCCCGAGCAGGCGAGCCACGCCACGGGCAAGGTCTATGCCGCTGCCCACCGCCACGAAATCCATATCCTTGGAATGGCGCTGCAGAAAGAGGTCTCGCACGAATCCGCCGACTATATAAACGGGCAATTCGCGAATATCGGCAGCTTTGCCCACGAGGCGCGCTGCCGGGAAATCTATATCTTTGGAAAGATTCATCTGCGTTGTCAGAATGTAATGTCGGCAATCTCCTCCGGGAAGGGGGTCAGGCACTCCAATCCGGAAGAGGTGACACGATAAGTATTCTCCACTCCTACGGCTCCCACCTTGGGAACGACGAATTTGGGCTCGATGGCCAGGACCATATTCTCGGTCAGGACATCTTTGGAACGAGGGGTAAGCACAGGCAACTCGTTAAGCTGGATACCTACTCCGTGACCAATGAACGGGGCTTTCTGGGCATGGCCCATAAAATAATTTTCCAGTCCTTCGTCCGCCACAATCTTCTTGGCCGTATGATAGAGGTCCGCCACGGGAACTCCGGGGAGCGCCATAGCCTCCAGGGCACGCAGAATCTTGCGCGAACATTCGTGGCACTTAAGCGATAAGCCGTCAATCCGGCCAATGCTCCACACACGGGTCATGTCTGATTCATATCCATTGAAATTGCCGCACATATCGACCATGACCGTAGTGCCGGGCTTCATGGTACGGCCGTCGGCGCCTACCGGCAGGGAGAGGTCCACACCGCCTCCGCCCACAGCGAAGTCGTAAGGAGTGGGGCTGTCGGCATTGTCGCCATTGAGTACGCTGCCCATGTTTATTTCCATAAGGCGACCGGAGGTGCGGTAATAACCCAGGCATCCCTCCAGGCGCAGCAGACGCTCCACCTCTATCTGAAACTCCACATCGGTCATACCCTCCTTATATACGCGGGGAATCTTACGGTAAGCGGCGGCCTGCTTCACTCCGTCCTCGTGTATAAGGGCTATTTCCTTATCGGTCTTGACCATACGGGCACGGCGCAACTGCGTGGAAGCATTGCATACCGCCTTCGGGGAAATGGCGGCACGCAGCCGCTCCACATCGGTGTACGACAGGTCATCCAACTCCAGACCCAGATTGGCAGGGAGGGGAAGGCCGAGGCGCTTAAGCTCCTCAGGTATTTGCTCAGGCTTGCGTACATACACCAGGTCGTCTCCGCGCATATCGACGGGACGGATAGCGAAAAACACACAGCGGCCCTGTGCCGGGAGGTATATATACCCCCTGAAGACGATGCCGCACAGATAATACAGATTGGCATTGTCGGCAATAAGGAGTGCGTCGGCGCCCGCCAGCGCCATCTCCCGGCGCACCTTGGAAATTCTCAGTTCACTCTCTTGTGTAAATTGCAGTGTACGCATATATATGTTCGGATTTTAAACATTTACTGATGTCAGCGTGGGTCAGTTTTCGGATTTCTGTATTATGAGGCCCACGCTAAGCAGACCGGGCAGGTTCTCGAGGGGCATGGCCTGATATAGGCGCAGCGAATACAGCGGAGGCAGCGGGACCCTGCGGGCCAATGTGTCGGTGTAAGTGTATATGCCCTTGGACTCCGTGCCGAGCCAATCCCCGTCGGAGTCCGTAAGGCGGATACGCAAAGTGTCCGGTAGGAGATTCCGCGCATTTTCGCTCTGCGTCATAGGCATGAGCAGGAGGCGGTACGGATAGCGGTCGGTATGGCGCACCGTCAGCAACATGTCCTGACGTGCCGCCGAGTCGGCAAAGAGGGCCGGGTCAGTCTCCGCTGTATTGAACTCGCAGAACTCAAAGCGGTTCCATCCCTCGGAGGTAATATCCACGAAGTCCGCATATACCGTCCTGTCCTCATTGCCGCAGCCTCCTCCGAGACACAGGCCGAGAATCGCGGGCACAGACACACGCGGCAGCAAATAAAGGAGCTGCCGTGCATACCGTGTCCTATGCCTTCCTGTCTTTTTCATTCTCGGATTTGGGCTTAGAGGCGCCCTCGGGGTTATTGCGGCGACGCGGATTGTCACGCCGGCGTGTATTGTCGCGCTTATCCGGGCGCTCCCCCTTCTTATCTTTAGAGGCGGGACCCTCCGCCTTAGGAGCGGGCTTCGCGCCTCTTTCCGCCGATTTCTTCTCGTTGCCCTGAGGCCTTTTATCGGCCGGACGTTTCTTTTTCTTCTTCTTGCTCTTGTCGAAGCGGTTTATGTTATCCTGGCCCACCAGTTCCACGAACTCCACCTTGCGCTCCGTCCGGGTCTCCCCGGCCAGAGTCTCCACCTTTTTGCCCTCCTTGTTGAGAGCGATGATTTCCCGCACACGGTCGGCATGAATGGTCACGCTGTTCACCAAGGCATGCTTGTCGGTGCTGTAAATCATCATTCCGCTGAGTATGTCGCTCTTGAAGTGATAGTACGTGGCGTCCTGGGTCTCCAGAGGTATATCCTTTGGCGGCAGCCTGCGCGAAGCCTCCATATAGACATCCACCTCGAAATTGAGGCAGCACTTCAGTTTGGCGCACTGTCCCGCCAGCTTCTGGGGGTTCATCGAAAGGTCCTGATAACGTGCGGCGCTTGTGCCCACGGAGACGAAACCCGTCATCCAGGAGGAGCAGCACAGCGGTCTGCCGCAAGGGCCTATGCCTCCTATGCGTCCCGCTTCCTGGCGGGCGCCTATCTGCTTCATCTCGATGCGCACCCTGAAGGTGTCGGCAAGCACACGTATCAGCTTGCGGAAATCCACACGCTCGTCGGCTATGTAGTAGAAGATGGCCTTGGCGCCGTCCCCCTGATATTCCACATCCCCGATTTTCATATTCAGTTTCAGCTCCTCGGCTATCTTGCGTGAGCGTATCATGGCATCCTGCTCTTTGGCCTTGGCCTCGCGGAAGCGCTCCATGTCGGAGGGGGTGGCTATACGGAATATGCGCTTGAACTCATAGTCGGGTTTCAGGTTGGCCTTGCGTATGTGCAGCTGCACCAGCTTGCCCACCATTGTCACCTGTCCTATGTCGTGGCCGTTGGCGGCATCCACCGCCACCATATCGCCGAGATGCACGTCTATGCCGTCGGTATTCCGGTAGAACCCCTTGCGGGTGTTCTTGAACTGCACCTCCACCAGGTCGAAGTCCGAGGCATCGGAAATCCCCTCCAGCCAATTGGTGCCGAAGAGCTTGCCGCGTGGCGGCTCCCCCGCACAGCCCGGACCGCACTGACCGCAGCGGCCCTCGGCCCCGCGCCCACAGTCCGTGCAATGGCCTTCCACAGACTCCGGCAAGACCTGCGGACGCAGTCCTTCGTTGTCCTTAACTGCCATAGTCGGTGTTATTTAGCGTAGCTTACAGCGCGAGTCTCGCGGATAACGGTTATCTTTACCTGGCCGGGATATGTCATCTCATCCTGGATTTTCTTGGCTATCTCGGCAGACAGTTTCTCGGTTTCCACATCGGAAATCTTCTCGGCGCCCACTATCACACGGAGTTCGCGTCCTGCCTGGATGGCGTAAGTCTTGATTACGCCGGGATAAGAGAGGGCAAGCTGTTCGAGGTCGTTGAGTCGCTTGATGTAAGCCTCCACTATCTCGCGGCGGGCGCCTGGACGCGCGCCCGAGATGGCGTCGCACACCTGGACTATGGGGGCGAGCAGCGAGGTCTGCTCCACCTCGTCGTGGTGAGCGCCTATCGCGTTGCAGATATCAGGTTTCTCCTTGAACTTCTCGGCCAGTTTCATGCCTAAAAGAGCGTGGGGCAGTTCGGGCTCGTCGTCAGGCACCTTGCCTATGTCGTGCAGCAGGCCGGCGCGACGCGCCTTCTTGGGATTCAGGCCCAGTTCGGATGCCATCACGGCGCAGAGGTTGGCTGTCTCGCGGGAGTGCTGAAGCAGATTCTGGCCGTAGGATGAGCGGTACTTCATGCGGCCCACCATACGAATCAGCTCCGGATGCAGGCCATGCACGCCGAGGTCTATCGCGGTACGCTTGCCCGTTTCTATTATCTCCTCTTCCACCTGCTTGCGCACGCGGGCCACCACTTCCTCGATGCGGGCGGGATGTATACGTCCGTCAGCGACAAGCTGATGCAGCGCCAGGCGGGCTATTTCACGGCGCACGGGGTCAAAGCCGGAGAGCACTATCGCCTCCGGAGTGTCGTCCACTATTATCTCTATGCCTGTGGCGGCCTCCAGGGCGCGTATGTTGCGGCCCTCGCGGCCTATGATGCGGCCCTTCACCTCGTCCGAATCTATATGGAAGACCGTGACGCTGTTCTCCACGGCAGTCTCGGTAGCCACACGCTGTATACTCTGGATTACGATACGCTTGGCCTCCTTGGAAGCGGAAATACGCGCATCGTCCATAATGTCGTTGATGTAAGAGGCGGCGGCTGTCTTGGCCTCGTCCTTGAGGCTCTCTATCAGTCGCTCCTTGGCCTCCTCGGCGGAGATGCCGGAGATGTGTTCCAGCTTTTCCTTGGCCTCCCGGTGCATCTTCTCCACCTCGGCGGAACGCAGCTGCATGGACTGGCCTTCCTTATCGAGCTGGGTCCTGAGGGAATCAAGTTCATTCTTGCGCCTGTTCAGTTCATTGCCCTGGTCGCGCAGCTGCATCTCGCGCTGCTTGGCGCGGGCCTCGGAAGCCTGCACCTTCTGCAGACGCTGGGAAGCCTGCTTCTCGGCCTCGTTCTTAATCTGTATCTCCTTCTCCTTGGCCTCCAGGATATGCTTTTCCTTTATGACCTCGGCCTGGCGTCTGGCCTCGTCAAGAATAATGTTGGCCTGCGAAGAGGCATCCTGTTTCGCTTTTGATTTCGCCATGTTGGCGCCGGCTATGAAAGCAATAACCGCCACTACCACGGCACAGACTATAATCACTGTTTCCATTTGTTTATAACTTATAGATACTGAAAGGTTAATTTACACATACAGGACAGACAGCCACAGGGACCGCCCATAAAATCGGGAAATGCAAACAACCGGGAAACGGAGACAGAGAGGCATATCGCTCAGGTACGCAGGATAATATCGTCCACTTTACGCTCGAAGTCAAGCAGCGTGTCGGAAATTTCCTCGCGATTGGCGGAGAGAGCGAGATAATAAGAGGCGTACTGATACGTCATCATGGCGAGGAGTTCCTGCTCGGACTTGGAGGGGAACATACGGCGCCAGTTGTCGAAGAGTTCAGCCACGCGGCGTTCAGTTTCCCGCACGTGGTCTTGCTCCGAGAAAGCCACATTGAGCGGGATGCTCATACCGGCTATCTTGATGCGCATTTTTATTTTGTCAGTATCCTTCATCTATCCTGAGGGCTGTGTGCAGACATACGGAGTCAGTCTTTACGCAGCCTGGCGATACATTTGTCTATCTTTTTCACCAATTCGGTCATCAGAATCCTGGACCTCAGCACATCGTCCCGGGTGGGGGCAATCTTATGCGAGATGCGCAGATATTCTATTTCGGTGTTCGCCTGTTCCAGGGCGGTGCGCAGCGTCTGCACCTGTTCGCGCAGCTCGCAGGCTTCCGCCCGGGCCGCGTCCCTTTCATCCCTTACCATAACATACTTGTCACACAGCAATTCAATCTTGCCGGAGAGTCGGTCTATTATTTCAGGAATTTTAGCGGACATCTTCTTTCCCAAATTTTTACAAAATTAATCATTTCCCGCGACACCACAAAATTTACAGCCAAATTAATAGTCAAACTGCTGTGCCACAAAGGGCCACAAATGGCCGGAAAGAGCCGCCGAAGAGAATATGCTTCATTTCATTACTTCCTCTGTCCTTGCGGGTCTAAGTCGTTGTGGGTCTCAGTTCAGTCGTTGTGGGTCTCCTGACCCACAACTTAGTGTAGCGGACTATGGCTTGCGGGTCAGGAGACCCGCAAGGACTAAACTGAAGACCCGCAAGGACTCAAAAGGACGCAAGGACTCAAAAAGACTTGATGGCGGCGAGCACGTCTGTCAGCTCCCGCGCTGTCGGCGCCGTCTCCGGGGTGTATGCGGCCGTTATTGTCCCGGACGGGTCCACCACATATATGCGGGGTATGCCTACCGAGGCAAACAGATTGTAGACACGCCTGTCCGGCTGTGGCGAATAAGGCAAGGTGAGGCCCTCGCTCTCCCACCATGCGGCCACAGGCCCTGCCGTTTGCTCGCGCGCTATGCACACAAAGTCAACGGTCAAACCCAGCCGCATACACTCCTCGTAGGCCCTCTGCACCTGCGGCAACTCGCGCCGGCAATCCCCGCACTCCGTATTGAAGAACACCAGCACGGCGCATCGCCCGTTCATGTCGGCCAAACTCCAGGTACTGTTGTCGTCCAGCATCACCGAGAACACGGGAACAGGGTCCCCCGCGCCCAAGGAATACTCCGGCTCATCCGCCTCCTTGACACATCCGCCCACAAGGAGCGCCGCACATACAGCTATAAAAAAAACTACCTTTGTACTTTTCACAGCACAAAGGTAGTAAAAAATTATATAATCCTTTTAACGTCTTGGCCTTCTCATCGCTTTCTTGACCTCATCCTTGCCTCGTGTCTGTTGACCTACACGCCGCACGAAACAAGCATCTTTTCCGTGTCCAACATTGCTTTTAGATATTAAGTTAAAGTCAAAACTGAAGAAATTAATATCAAGTCCGATAGCATCTCCCTCTGCCTGACCATCTACATTCAATCTATTTTGGTCAATATAACGCGCATAATAAATTGCTCCTTTTCGTCTCGCCAAATCGTAAAACAAAGGTCCTGTTGCAGGCCAATCAAATGTTTTCCTTCGATTACTACATGCGTATTTAAGTGTACCGGCTCCTAAAGTCTCACCGTGCTTTCTATGTCCATAGCCGGCACGGCCTATCGGAAAGAAAATATTTTTTGCGGTATATTCATCTAATACATTTTCCCTATCCCAATAGTAGACAAACACACCTAACATTCCCTTTTTGTCTCTTTCATTATCCGGGTCATATCTACTGTATCCGTATGCGAGCGGCACCGTCATCTGGGTAGTCGTGGCACCATCTGCATATAATACGCCAAAGCCTTGTTCTACATTAGAATTCCTGTAAAGATCCTCATAATCCTTCATCTCCGCAACACCTGAAGACTCAGCAAATCCACCATTTCCAAAATCATCTATATCATCTATTTCACTCCACGTCAAACTTCCGGCAGAATATGAAAGATTAGCATTGGCTATATCGTACCTTCCCGTTGAAGTTGGTCCTAATTTATCATAGTCCTGATACATTCCTATACCACCGACATTTGTGTACACATTGCAGTGTGCATCTATTGGTTGCGTCAAGTTACCAAACTTAAACAAAGAGCCTTCATCTCGGGGGTCCAGACCATTGGCATCCACCCCGTCATACACAAGATTGTTGGTATGCCACTGTTTACCATTCCTCACAATTGCCTGTGAGGAATAGCCCTGACGTACAAATATCAGGTGTACACACGAATAATTGTGATAACGGATACGAATAACGGCATTTCGCACGTTATCGTCTCTATTCATCTTGTTGAAACGAACATTAAACTTCACTTCTCCTCCGGTGCCTTTAATTGTAGCGCGTCCGTTAAGGTTGATGAAGTTGGCATCCCCTATCACTTCAGCCATCCAAGGCCCGTCGGAAGTGAGTTTTTCAAAATCAACACCATTGTCACCATCTCTTTCAGTAAGAATTACCTCAAAATTCTCATTGTTACCGGAACGACGATATATACCTTTGGGATTGGTAATACGAGGCACCTGTATTACACGAAGCAGCTGAGAATCCGTTTTCGTCTGACTGCCTTTATGCATAAAGACAGTGGCTCGCACATAGGCTGTACGGGAGTGTCCTTCATAAGGATTGTTTCCTGTAAAACCGCTCGCTTTCACCAGATTCTTTGCACGAGTGTACATCGGCAAGTTGAACATATATGCTCCGTCAGGCATCTTTTTCACTTCGTATGCTTCTCGGCCTTTATTTGTCGGGTCAGACTTGCTTTCGTTGAAATAATACGTCCGTCGGCTTCGGTCAATAAGTCCCGTTTTGTGTTTTTTCACCCAATCCTTGCCATTACTTGTCGCAGTCGGTTCAAACGCATAAAAATAGTTGTCATTCATCCACGCCATACGTTCAGTACCGTACTGAGCAGCCCCTATGCTTTTAAAATCACTTGTCATATCCACCTTAATAATTGTTTCATCAGTGGCACGCAGTGACAAGAAACCATTTCCCAGATATTTTATACGGTCTATATTATCGGCGTCAGTATATTGATTTTCACTACGATTGGGATTTTGCGTATTGGCTTCATTGGCTGCATAAATGTCATTTCCCGCTTCATCGGGCCACCAGTTATTGCCTACAATCACAGACTGTATACTGTCAACTACAAATCCTTCCGGAGCATCGTAACGGAAACGCATAGTAGAGTCATGGTTGTAGAGATAAGAAACATAATACGGGTCCTTGTAGTCAAAACCGCTCTCCGCCATATATTCAATATGCCAGTCCACATCATTGCCATAGCCACGCGGTCGCATGGTAAGTTTGAAGTGATAGTTGCGTTCCACTTCAAAATTCTTTATTATATCCTTGCCGAGCATGAAGCGATAAATAAGTTTGCCTTTTGTCGTCTCGTTGTTATACAACTTGCGCTCATAGAAGGCCTCCACCTCTATGTAGCTGCCGTAAGGCATATTGTCTTTCATCTCATCGGCGCCTATGACGAAACCGTCAGCACCGGCCTGCTGCTCCTTGTTTATATCCTTGTCCGTCTCTCCCTCGTACTGCATATTCTCATACAGGAACATGGCTTCCGAAGTATAGCCGTGGAAGGACTTGGGCTTGCCATTCTCATCCATTATTTGGGGATTTGCCCTGGTTATTGCCGGCCATTTTTTATAATCGCTTTCAGTGCTGTAGTCTATATGGTCGCCTTTGCTTGTGTCATCCGGACGATAGTCATTATTCTTATAAGAATAAATCTGACTTTCAGAAACCGGAGTATTAGGTAATCCTAACACACATGTCTTTGGAATATCGTGAATAGTAGCTCTCCTTACATAAATAGTGACTTTGCTATCCAGGGCGCTTCCGTCGAAGTCTATGGTCACTTTGGAGGCGGAGCGGCGCAACCAGGTGTGCAATTCCATACCCGGACGGTTCACGTCTATGGTCTTGTTATTGGTCTGCAGACCGGTAGAGGGAGACTTGCTCTCTTTACCGTCGGTGAAGTAGCCGAGCATCTCGCCGTTGTTAAGTATGTTGTCCTCGTCCCACACTGTCTGTATGTTCAGGAAGTCCTCGCGTTTCTGCAGGTGACTGTGATAGCGGCCCCCCTCACTCAGTTCCTGAAAAGTGGTGGTGGCCAAAGAGCCGTCGGCATTGTGGCGTCCCAGGTTGGCCACTCCATACAGGTAGTATCTTCCGTAAGGCACCTGCATCGTAAAAGTGGCATGCCAGGTCTTGTCCTCGGCACTGTGGTCGTTGGCGGCGTCGCCGTCCTCACGGTCCACAAGCTCGGCATTAAGTTTATGGTCATCTTTAGTAATCTCGACGGGGAACCCCTCCATCAGATTGCCGTCTATATCGTATGCCAACACACAAAGCCCCTCAAGCTCGTCCAGGCTATCGCCGGGCTTGGAGCGCGTACCCAGGCTATTGGAGGCAAACGGCTCGAAATCCATGGACATCCGGACGGAGACATTCCCTTCGGGGTATCCGTCAGGATTCCTGTAATCGTCGAATGTGTCGTCGTAGCACCCGGAGAGAAAAAACAAGGGTACCGACAACAGCAACATATATATGTATTTAGATACTGCTCTCATCGCGTATTGAATTATTGTCTGCTGAATTAAGTTTTAAATTCCCTTGACAAAGGGATTCCTGCCGGCAAGCCGCATACGGCGCAGTATTTCCTTTTTGCGCGCGGGGCTGATGTCGGACTTACCGGAACGGGAATATGAGCCGCCGGAGCGTGTGCCGTAAGTCTCCGGCACACCTATGTTCCAGTCAAGCACGGAGCCGTCCTTATAGTAGCGCAACTCCTCCGTACCATCGGATTTCAGCACTACGTACGAACCTATGTATTTGTGCATGTCACCCTGATTGCGGAACTGATAGCCGTTCACCTGTATGATTTTGTCACCGAACCTGTCGGCAGTCTGGTATGTGGGCGAGCCGTCCTCGCCATACGTTATGTACTCGAAGTCACCCTTTTTGTCAAGGACGAAAAGGGCACGGTCCGTAAAGTCATGGTCATGTTCCGGAAGGGAATCGCCGTGGTATGTGCCGCCGGTACTCTTCTCGCGCAAAATAATCATATTGCCGCCGTTGTAGTCCTTCTCGAAATAATAGATGTAGTCCACCTCGTTGACATCGTGTATGTAGTCCTTGAACACCTTCTCGCAGCAATAGAGGGAACCGTCGGAGAAGGTCTTAAGGACAATGTCTCCGTCTATGTCCTTCTTCACTATCTCGCCGTTGTCCACGACGTCATAGGTGCCGTCCGGATAACGCTCTACAATGACATTGCCCTCCTTGTCACGCTCAAGTCCGAAAAAGGGGTCCAGGTCTACCGAGGAATACGGCTGCACATCGGCGATGAAATTGAACGTATTGTCATCGTTGATGATTATATTGACCACGACATGGGTGTTGCGGGGCAAATCGGTCATGGGAGTCGACATAAGCGCATCCTGTCCGGGCATACGCCATTTCAGCTCGCCCCAGATGGCGAGAGGCGCGCTATTCAGAGTGATGGACACCTTGTGAGGCACATCCGTGGCAAGGCCTTCGGGCACATAGAGCGGTTCAATGGCCTTTACGGCTTCGGTCATCCGCTTTGGCAGGTCAAGCGAGAAGCCAGAGTATGAATACTCCGTCTCCTGAGTGCCGGCGGGGGTATAGTATCGCTTGATTACCTGATGTCCCAAGTCGTTTGTCCCGTAGTCGGCGTTTGGGAAAAGGAACTCCCTGTCGGCCACACGGCTTATGCGTATGCCTTCCAGTTTGTGGTCGTATTTCGATTTGTTGATTACACGGAAACTGTATTTCACCGCCGCGCGGTGCATGACGTAGTCGCAGTCCACCACCTCATTTTCGGCTGTCGTGGCGATATACTGGGTGTGAACGGCGGAAATCGGGAGCGGCTTCTTAAGAGACTTGGCGTCCTGACCCACTGTCTCGGCATTGCCGGCGAAATCGAGAGTGATGGTTTTAAGGTCCTCGACACTGAGAGTGGTATTGACGTCAAAACTCTCGAAATAGCGGGTGGCGGACATCGTTTCGCCCTCGGGCGTGACAATGGAATACGCCTGTTCGTTGGCGAGCAGAATGACGGTCTTGTTGTCGTTGTTGCGTACGCGGTATTCGTATTTGCCGGCATGCTCGGCATTCGCGAGTTCCGGATAAAATCTGTTCACCTCGACGGTATTGTCGCTGTCCAGGATTATTACACGCAGCTCTTCAATATTTTCACCGTCCACACCCCACTTGTCGAGTTCGTTGTCGAAATTGTCAAAGTCGCCGCGAGTCGGGGCTGCGTCCTTCTGTTCATTACCGAGCAGCGACACAGTGAGGGTCAGACGGCTATAAGAGACATCGGCCGGTTCGGAATCGACATCGGAGGCACAGCCCGACAACAGGAGTGCCGGGACAAGTGCCGCAAAAATATTTAATAGCCAATATTTCATTTCATCAAGACGGCCAACGGCCGATTACGGTATTCAATTAGGAAGTGTGTGTGTTTATTGTTCTATGTCGTTGATTCGGACTGTCCAGTCGTCTATCTTTATGAAGGCGGTGTTCCAGTGTCTGGGGTCGTCCAGGAAGAAGAAGAGCTGCCAGTCGCTCTTGCGGTCCAGGAACTCCTGGTCTCCGCACCACTCGAAATGGTTGTTGCGCAGCGCGAGCAGGTAGTTGTTCAGCGGTATGCTGATAAGCTCCGTGCCGGACTCTTTGTGAGTCACGCTCAGGCGTGGCGAGCGCATTGTCATGAGGCGGGAGGTGCTTATGTCGGCGTATGCAATCTGCACCTCGGTTATGGCACGTGTCTTGTCGGCCTTGCCGGCGATGGAGGGGTCATCTTCGGCGGTACCCACCTTGATGGCTCCGGTTTCCCAGGGAAGGTATGTCGTCTGTCCGTTGTCCACCAGCATGTTGGTGTGGTCAAACAGGGTGTTGTCGTCTGTAATCTTGAACTCATAGTCCTTGCCGTCCAGCGGCAGATACGTCATGTGCTGGAGGATGAAACGGAAGTGGTTCGTGTTCTTCATCATCTTGACTGTCACCTGTCCGCGCATAGGGGCACGGGTAACATGTACTTTCAGGGTGCCGTAGAAGTGGTCGTGAAGGTGTCCCTTCTCATTTTGCGAGCCGGGGGCTTCGGGATGCAGATACATGCCGAGGTCTTCCAGGCGCGAGCCTGTCTGCGGCTGAGCGGTGTGGCTGAACGAGGCCTTGTCGCACTCCACGCCTCCGTAAGCTACGATAGTATAGTCCCCTTCGGGCAAATCCACCGTCATGCGGTAATTCTCGTCGGCGAGCACATCGGTGGTCTCGGTGCGTGTCATCACATAATTATCCGCCGAGTCATAGAAATGCACGGTGAGGCAGTCCACCTGCGAGGGGAAGGCATTGGCACGCTCCAGGTTGTAATCATACACGAAACGAATGTCCAGGCCCACGGGGCATGGTTCCGGTTCGTCGTCCATTATGGCATCGCAGCCGGTGAGAGCTGTCGTGCCTGCGACGGCAAACATCAGTGCGTACAGTGTGTGCGCTATCCGCTTCAAAAGATTGGTCTTCATTTGTGATGATTGTTTTATATAAATGTGATGAGTCGAGAGGATGAACGGTTAAAAAAGGGAAGGGTGACGTGGCCGCAGCCTTGCGGCCACGTCACCGGTATAAGGGTTAACTCTGTTAGAACTCAATGTTGTTCACACGTACAATCCAGGGAAGCACGTGGCAGGAAACGCGGAAATAAGTCTTGGGAGACTCATCGGGATGATGGGGGTCCTCGGGTTCGGAGTCATCCTTGGGGTCGTCGGTATGGCCGAAATCGGAGACCATTGTCACGGAGAGCTTGTACACGTTGTTGCGGACGGTAGCGAACTCCATGGGGCCCATCACGCTGTTGTTGCCGTTGTCGTTGTGACGGTTGTAGTATACGTAATATGTGTAGTATACACCTGTTTCGTCGGGACGAAGAATCTTGAATATACCTTTTCCGGTCGTCGCGTCATAGTTCTGGTCTGAAGTGCAGTCCTTCAAATCGGCGTCAGCCACTACATAAGTGTATTTCTTGTTTTCGTCAAGGACAGGCTTGCCGTTTTCGTCATATTTGAATTTGAGGTATTCCTCGCCATCAGTGCCAAACACCTTGAGGAACTGTGCGCGCATCTTATGGTCTTCGTTAAGGTTTGCAACGACACGGCGCAGGTTTGCGATGTCGCCGTAGCAGATACCGTTGTAGAAGTAAATGGGCTTACCGTTATCCATGGCGGCCTTCATCAGCGGGTTGGCGGGATTGGTAAGTTTACCCTTGAAGATTACACCGGTGGTAATGCCCTTAAGCTGGTTGTCGATACCGGGAATTGTGTTTTCGGTAACATAACACCAAATCTTATAGCCGGTCTTGTCAGCCGCAGTCCAGTTGTCATCGTTATCATCGGTAGCAGCCTTGTACCAGGTATTGATGGGTGTATATCCTTCCAATCCGGAATAGGAAGAATTCGCTGCAGCTGTAGGCAGAGGCAAGAAGTAAGTCTTTGAAGTTGAAGAAGGACTTACTACATAGTTGGGTGTTACGCTGCCCAACATAGAGCCGACTTCTTCTCCACAGATTGTCCAGCCGGCGGAGGTACCGTCAGCGGAAACACGGGGAAGTGTATAGAATTTATCGGCGATATTGAAAGGTATCATGTCTACCATCTCGATTTCCGCCACGACTGCGTGTTCGCCGTCACTATTTACATTGGCATCCAGGATTTGATACTTGTTGTCGTTAACGACTTTGTAGTCGAAGCGCGCAGCCGTACGGGCTACTTCCACCGTACCGAGGTTGAAAGCCTTCTCGGCAGAGTTGTAGCTATTGAGGAGTTCTTTCTCAGAGGGCAAAGTAACTTCTGTAATCGGCTTGCCGGGAGCGTTGGTCATCATGAAATTGCCTTTTTCCCATATACCGGTACCTGCCTGGATACCTGTAATGGTAGAAATCTGATTATCAAGATTATCTCCAGCTGTAAAGGCATCTTTACCCATAGAAGTATTGCAGTAAGCGAATACATAAACCGGCTTGTTCTGCTTGGAAAGCTCAACAATATCCTGGTCCTGGAAAAGGATAGTGTATGTGTTTTCTACAGAGGGGTCGGGCATGGCTTCATTGCTGGCGTATGAGCCATAGGCCTGTGCCTCATACTGACCGGCATCGTTCTTCGTGGCAAGAACGATAGTGACATTGTTGATGTCGTTCTCATAGGGCTTGCCCTCTTCCCAACCGGCTGAGGAGTTGGTGTCACCGTCAGGCTTGTCCAGGGTGTTGCTGCGTGTTGCAGTAGGCACCTGAATCTGGATGCGGGCATACACGTTCTTGCCGTTGTTGACATCCTCGCCGCCTGTGGCGGGTTCGTCGGAAGCACAGCTTGCAAGGAGCAAGGCGGGAAGTGCCGCAACAAAATACTTTTTGAAGTTCATAGATAAAATTTTAATTTGATTATTGATAATATTGATATTATTGACTGATTGTATTACTCTTCAAGGATAGCTCTGTTCTTGATGGCCTCGGGGAGGTCTCCGGCCTTCTCGAAGTATTCAAGGGCCTTGTCGAAGTCACCGGCGTCGGCGGCGAGCACGCCACGGGCGTTGTCGGCTTCGGGGCTGTCTCCGGCCTTCTCGAGCAGTTTCCGCGCCTTGTCGGTATCGCCGTTCCTGAAAGCGGCAATCGCGGAATTGAGGTTGGCTGTCTCGTCCGAAGGATAGTAACGGTTGGCTATCTCGATAACGCGGTTGAAGTCCTCGGAGCCTTCCGGATAGAGGGACGCCACGCGGAACATCTGGTTCAGCGAGAGCATCTCGGGGTGAACCTTGATTATCTCGGCCAGCTTCTCGTCGGAGAGAGGTTTGAGGCGTGTGCGGATTTCAAACTTGGTGCAACGCAGCTTTGGGAACCAATCCGGGAGAATCTTGATCTTATAGAGGGAGGCGAACTTGGGGGAAGTGCGCAGCTCCTGCTCCTTGGCGTCGTAGTCGGAGGGACCGTAGGCCGGGCGGTCTATCAGCTCCAGGAGATCGCGGCGCTGTTCGGGCGTGATGTCCTCGGCATCCGCCGCCATCTGACGGAACTCGGCCCAGTTCTCAGGCACGGAGCTGTAGGTACACTTCTCCGCAGGCAGGGAGAAGCGGCGGCCTATGTACTCGGACAGGGAACGGGAACGACCGGTGGCGAGTTGCTCGTTGTGCATATAGGGGGACTCGGGCGAAGCATAACCGCATATATTGATGGATGCAATCTCCACATTGGGGTCCGAGAGTGCGTAGCGCACGGAGTCCTCAATCATAGCGAGCTGCTCGCGGTTGTCTATGCGACGGCCGTTGCGGCACACGTAGGGTGTGGCATGCAGCTCGGTACGGTCTACCTCGAACTGCACGCGCGCCTTGCCCTCATGTGCCACGTAGGGCTGTTCGGCGACAGGCGGGGTGATGTAAGCCAGGCGCATACGCGGAGCCGGGTTCAGGCCCAGGGGCACGGGAGTGCCGGCAGAGGAACCGTAGGCATGTCCGCAGCCGCAGGTGTCCACCACGAAACGCACCGCCGCGCGAGGATTCATCATCCAGGGACGCAGGGCCGTGGATGTCTTGTATTCCAGGCTCTGGGGCTTGCCGTTGTGGCGGCGCACCTCGTATGCGACGGTGTAGTCCCGCCCTTTCTCGCGTGGCATGGAGCCGCGCTCGTATGCGTAGTGCATGTTGCGGCCGTTGATGAGGACTGAGGGAAGCACCTGTATGTCCTCGCCGGTGAGCTCCACCACCGGGGTGACATATACCTGATTGTTGCCACCCAGGCGGAGGGAGTCAAGGGTCAAAGTGGAACGGACCTGCAACTCGGCGCCCACTTTGTGGGCCTTGGTGCCTTCGGTGATAATCTTTCCCATGGGACGGGCGGCGTCAGCCTGTACGGGCACCATGGCCGATATGAATAGTAATGGTAAAATATAACGTTTCATTTGAGCTGCCTGATTAGAAGATGTACATAATGGAGAGACCGAGCTTGGTGACACCGGCATAGTTGGTGCCTCCGGAGCCGACCTTGCCCACACATTCCTCGCAAGAATACTTGTCGTACCACACATGGCCGTATCCTACGCCAATCTCGGCTTCGAGATTCCAGTGACGCGCCAGGGTCCACTGGTAGCCGTATGTAAGTCCGACACCGGCGAACTCGCCCTGATAGCGGTGGTGCTTCGCCTCGCTTGCGAGGTTGTCGCCGCCGAAGAATCCGCCGGGGATGGGGAGGCTCACGTTGGCGACATTCATCTGTCCGCCAAAAGCATGCACACCGAAGAAGTGGCCGTTGAAGGGGGAACATGTCCACCAGCGGTATTCCGGCATGAGCAGCCAATGCTCGGCCTTACGCTGTCCGTGGGTCTCGCTGCTGAATTTCCAGGGGTTAAGGCCATAGACAAGATTGACGGTGGAGCGGGAGCCAATCCTGACCTCGGCGCCGAGGTTGGGCGTGGTAGTGGCATCGTACAGGAGGTTGGTCTTCAACGCCACCTGAGCCTGTGCGCCTGCAGCCGCTATCACGAGCGTGATAACAAAAAGTATATGTTTCATAACTGACGAAAAAGTATTATCAGTTTCTAAAAGTATTATCAGTTTCTATAGGTCGCCGCATGAGGTGTGGTGAAAAAGAATACGGACGCCTCAGGCAGCCATGTTTCAAGTCAATCAACAGGAAGCTCTTATAAGCCATAATCAGGATACCTCACACAAGTAAGGATGAGAAAAGTTCACACCGACGAATGCACGCCCGGAAAGCATACACATACGATGAGGGCTTAAGGGACCCACCAGGAAAGAAGAATCAACTAAGACTTTGATACTTCAGTTTAAACAACACAACGTCAAATAGAAATTGTCATGTAACATGTAAGAGGTAGTAATTTCTCTGACATACAGATGCCGCAGAGCAATTTCTCTATTCGGATTGCAAAATTACAAATAAAAAGTGAATTTTTACCCCCCCCCGAAATGTTAAATTAAGTTAACGAAAATTTAATTTATTTAAATAAGCCGCACAATAAGGTATATTTCAGACCCTTAGTACCAGGTGACACCGTTAGAGCGGGAGGAGCGCTTGTCGTACTTGAGGTCGGAGAGGACGGAGCTCTTCACGGCAATGTGGAAGTTGTAGCTCTTGTATGGTCCGACGGGCACGAAGGAGGCCGTCATAGTGAAGCAATGCAGGTCGCGCGATATGGAACAGTTCATGTAGGCAATCTTCTTGAGGTCGAAGTTATAGGAGGCCGAGAAATTGAAGTTCCAGTTCCGCGTGGGACGGATACTGCCCGAGAGGGAGAGATTCTGGGTCCATTTGCCGTCGTATTCCATCTTATCGTAGTTAAAGGAACCGTAGGCATAGTTCAGGGAATAGTTGAAGGAGAGAGACCAGGGAAATGACCAGGCCTCGTATCCGTCGGCATCGGAGACGGATTCGGAGCCGCCGTTGTTCCGTCGGCGTGCCGAGGCCGCTCTGTCGGCGAAGGAGCCGGATTCCTCTTCTTCATCGTCCGGCGAGGTCATGGAGTCGTCCGTCTGCGAGGAGTCATCCCCTCCCCCATTGTTCTTTTTACGGAACGTGTCCTGATTGATTGTGTAGGAAAATGAGGTGCCGGTGGATGCCAGACGGGGCATTTTGCCTGCCGAGATGCGGAGCCTGTCAATGCGGACGGGAGAGCCGCTCTCCGAGAGGCCGTAGCAATAGGGGTCCCATGTCGCGCTCAGATTCAAGTTGAAATTCCTGGTCAGACGCAGGAGCAGCGAGGTGTTTATGTTGCTCCACTTCAGTGAGTCGGCGGCTATGTTGTAGCTCTGGGAGATGGTGAAGTTCTCGATGAGGGAAATCTTCTTCACGCCCGTGGAGTCTTTATCGCTCTTCACTTTCATCTCCAGGTTGTTGGCCAACGCTACGGAGATTACGCCCTGCTTTCCGGCACCGGGCACACCGAATATGCCCCCCTGAAAGTAGGAGTAACGCACAGGTTCGGGGCTGTCGGGACGGTTATAAGTATCGTAGATACCCCAGAAGGAGGACGCGAAGTCCGGCGCGGCAGTGAAAGATACGGAGGGAGTGAGGACGTGGCGAATCATCTGCACCTTGTCGCCCAGGAACGGGAGCGGCTTCCAGAAGCCGTAGAGCTTGGTGTCCAAGGAGATGCCCGCGTTGAAGTCGAACACGTTGTAGAATCCGTATGTGGTATCCGTCACCTCGGCCGAAGCGTTGGGGTCCCACTCGCGGCGCACCTTCTGGAAGTACATACGGTCGTTGACGGTAATGCTCGGAGAGACGTTGATGTACTTGAACACAGAGAATGTGGCGCTGACAGGTATATAGTGTTTCAAGGCGTTGCGCCAGTCCTTGACAAGGCTTTTCCTGAAGAACTCGTCCTGGCGTGCGGTAAGAGAGTTCTGGAATTGGCCCGAGTAGGAAAGTTTGATTTTCTCATACCAGCGCTCGGCGCCCACGACACGTTTGCGCTTGAAAGGGGTGTGCTGGGACATGGTCACCGTCAGATTGGGGAAGGAGACGCTGAGTGTGGAATCCTGGGTGCGCTGGGAGATATTGGCCGTTCCGGAAATGCTCCATCTGGAACGGGGCGGCCGGTATGTGAGGTTGACGGTAGAGCTCTTGGTGTTCTCGGTGAAAGAGTTGTTGTAGTATGAGTTAAGGTCGTTGCGGGTATAGCCGGAGGTGGCGAAGTTCACGGAGGCCGAGAAGGAGAGGTTGGGGTTGGCCTTAGGGTCCTGCGTGTGTGTCCAGGCCACACGGAAGTTCTTCTGTACGGAGTAGTCCGGGTCCTCCTTGTCGCCGTTGATTGTACGCAGGTAGGATATGTCGAAGTTGCCCCGGTAACGGTAGCGCTTCACGTAAGTGCTGTAGGCCGAGACGCCCCATGAGCCACGGGTGTAAATCTCGCCTCGCAGGGCCAGGTCCACGTTGTCGTTGATAGCGAAGTAGTAACCGCCGTCGCGGAGGTAGAAGCCACGGTTATAGTCCTCGCCGAAACTGGGAAAGATAATTCCGGAGGAGTAGTCTTTGCTGAAAGGGAAGAAGCCGAAAGGAAGGGCCAGCGGCAGGGGGACATCGGCCAGAACCATATACACGGGGCCGGTGACGATGTTCTTCTTGGGCTTCATCTTGCCTTTGGTCACCTGGAAGTAGAAGTGCGGATGGTCGTGGTTCTCGCAGGTGGTGTAGCGTCCTCCCATGAGGTTGAAGGAACCATCCTCCATTTTCTTCGTCACGGCACCGGTTAGGTAGCCCTCTCCCTGCTCGGTGATTATGTCGGTTATATAGCCGCGCTCGGTCTTGAAGTTGTACTTCATGCTCTTGCTCTGGTACTCGCCGTTGCCGTCGGAAAAGACGGGATAATCCTCCTCTTCATCCTCTTTGTTTTTATTGGCGGCGGTTAAGGAATCGGGCATCGAGGCCGTGGCATAGACCGTGGAGCTGTCCATAGCCATCTCTATGCGCCCGGCGTTCAGGTCCACTTCCCCGTATTTGACGGAACTGTTGCCGTACATAATGGCGTGGTTGGTGCCGTACATCACCACAGAGTCGCGGGCAGAGAAATCCACCGGCTGTTCCAGGTCCACTTTGTGGCGAATAAAGGGACTCGCTTTGCGGCGGGAAGTGTCGGTCTCCAAAGAGTCGGGCAATAAGGAGAGATGCCCGTTTTCAGGTTGCAATTCGACACCGAGAGAGTCTTGGGGCAGTGAGTCGGGGTGCGACTCCTGAGGTAACAGCGAGGGAACCAATACAGTGGAGTCGGGGCGCGAAGAGCCGCGCACCAACTTGCCCTGACGGAGAGGACCTGTCTGTGCGGAAACCATTATCCAGATAAATGTCAGGGCACCCAATATGTAGAAAGCCGTATGCCTCACTGTATAAAATTGCCTGCATCACAGAGCAGACGCAGTAGTTTCAAGTTGCAAAATTAATCAATCCCCCCCACACGGCAAAATCACCGCACAGGAATTTTGAATATCTGATGCAAGGCCATGAAACGGTCGTAAGCCTCGGGACCGTGGGCTTTCATCTGCTCCATTATACGCTCTACCGGCTTCTCGGAACGCAGGTCCCGGGACTTGGAGAAAAATTTGTCGGCGTAGCATATCAGCTTCTCCTCCAGACTCAAGGGCAGCATATCGCGGTGCGGCAACGGAAGGTTCCGCTCCACTATCTGCCAGGCGGAAATGCCGGAACCGGTATGGCGCTCACACACAAGGGCGTGGCGCGGCAGACCCTCGGATTCAAGAATGGCGCGACCTTCTATACCGTGGCAGATGTAGGGTTCGGTACCGAAACAACTTATGGAGGGAGCGTCAACGCGCACCACCCCTATGTCGTGGAGCATGGCCGCTTCCTCCACAAAGAGGAGGTCCACATCCAACATCCTGACACGCGCTATTTCAAGGGCCTTGTCTCGTACGGCCTCGGAGTGGCCGGTAAGGATATGTAGCAGCCGGGAGTTCCCTTGCGTGTATTTTCTCAGAAGTTCTGTATACATATTTTCAAACAGCCTCTTAAGAAAAGGGAGCGGTCCTCAGCGGACCACTCCCCTATTGATTCTACTGTTCAGTCAGTGTGTTTGGATTAGTCAGGAATGATTTCGCACCAGTTGTGAGTGTCTTCGACCTCACCGTACTGGATGCCGCGCAGACGGTTGTAGAGTTTCTCGCTCCAGGGACCGGCCTGGCCGGGAGTACCGAAGCGATACTTGTCGCCGTTGTCAAGGTCGTCGATTTCACCGATAGGTGAGATGACAGCGGCAGTACCGCAAGCACCTACCTCTTCGAATGTGCCGAGTTCCTCGACGGGAATGTGACGGCGCTCTACCTTCAGGCCGAGGTCTTCGGCCAGGTCGCGCAGACTCATGTTGGTGATAGAGGGAAGGATAGAGGGAGAGAAGGGAGTCACATAAGTGTTGTTCTTGATACCGAAGAAGTTGGCGGCACCGCACTCATCCAGGTATTTCTTCTCTTTGGGGTCCAGATAGAGCATTACGGAGTAGCCTAATTCGTGAGCCTTCTCGCCGGCCACGAGGGAAGCGGCATAGTTGCCGCCCACCTTGATGGAACCTGTGCCCTTGGGAGCCACACGGTCGTATTCGCGGCTCAGGCAGACCTTGGTGGGCTTGAAACCATCCTTGAAATAAGGACCTACGGGTGTCACCAGCATAATGACCATGTACTCGTCGGCGGGCTTGACACCTACGCGGGCAGAGATACCGATTTCAAGAGGACGGATGTAAAGGGATGCGCCGGTGCCGTAAGGAGGCACGAAACGCTTGTTGAGCTCGACTACCTTGCGTACCATGTCGCAGAAGAGTTCTACGGGCATGGGCTGCATGCTGATACCCTCGGCACTGCGGATGAAACGCTTGGCGTTCTCCTCCATACGGAATACACGGATTTTGCCGTCTTTGCCGCGATAAGCCTTGAGGCCCTCGAAGCTCTCCTGGCCGTAGTGCAGGCAGGAAGCAGCTATGTGCATGGGTACATATTCGGAGTCGGATACCTCGATGGGGCCCCACTTGCCATCTTTATAAGTGCAACGTACGTTGTAGTCTGTCTTCATATAGGAGAACGTCAGGTTCCCCCAGTCAATGTCTGTCTCTTTCATTAGATTAGAAGTTTATGTGTTAGTTTTGTTTCATGGTTTAAAGAGAGGGGGCCATACCGGCTAAAGCGCGACTTTGCAGGTAAGGTCTCCTACCTTGACGATAAACATGCCGTGTGTGCCGAGGGAGAGCTGAGAGACGCCGGCCGGGACGGTATCGGAGGATACGAGCTGCCCCAGTATGGAGAAGACCCGCACCTGTACCGGACGGTTGGCATATATGAGGATAGTTCCGGACAATGTGCGCACTTCCACTTCAGAGGTGCGAGTCACAATCCGGCCTTCAGCCAGACGCTCCTGGCGGACGCTCTCCCAGTTTTTTGCGGCCTGCAAGGCCTGGGGAGCGACGAGCGCACAGACGCATACGAATACTATTTTCGCAATAACTCTTTTCATATAGCCGCGCCACAGTTTTCCTTACCCAAGTCCTGCCGCGCCACGACAATGCCGGCATAGACGGCCCGGTACAAGACCTGTGGCTTTCAAAGGCCAAAATTACAAATTATTTTTCACATTACCAAAACAGAAAAACAGTTAAATGCTCACACACACCCGCACTGCCTGTAAATGCAGGGGTTCCGCCTGTATACAAACATATTCACAGATATGAAAAAGGCCGCCGGCGGAGAATGTCTCCGCCGGCGGCACAAAATAATCAAGACAGTTAGAATCTGTTATTTCTGCTGAGGTGCCGCTTCTTCCACCGCCACGGCCTCGCCTTCGGCGATTACGGCTGTGTCGGAATCGCTTTCGGGCATCACGACTTCTTCGCCCACTACCTCACCCACTACCTGTGTGTCTTTGGTTTCATTGGATTTGGAGCAGGAACCCATTACTGCGAGCATACCCAGAAAGGCCACACCCATAAGAATAATCTTCTTCATAATATAAATTAATTTAATTAATGTGTATTCGTACATAGCCGGGCCTCTTCGAGACCTCAATTATCCGACATCCTGTATAGGACCGATTCGGTATTATAACAACTCAAAAAGGATTTTGCTTACTCCGGTACTGTTTTTTTGCAACGGAGTCTCGCGAGTGTGAAAAGTCCGGACAAAATCAATACTCCCGGCATCGGACAGCCGGGAGTATTTATAAGAATAGATAAATGTCGATGTCTTGGATTAGCTCACCTTTATTTAATAAGAGAACAAGTGCAGTCGCATTGTTTTATCTTTATATGGAGTGGAATTGAGGGAGAGCGAGACAGTGTGCCCGAAGCAAGACGCTTTGTGTTTTACATGGCGTAAGATTCAAGTTATGCTATTCGGAATGACCGACAATATCCACATCGCCGAATTATACCTTGTAGCACGTCTATTAATAGCAGTTTTCCAAGTTTCCCGTGGTATTAGTTTCAAAGATAGAGTTTAGTTTTACGCAAATATTGATGGTCGCTGTCTTGCGTCATTCGGGATTACCCGGTCTCTGCCATCTCCCTCAATTATTAAGAGCCGCCAAACGGGCAGCACACCACTCTCTTGTGATTTTACGCAGCAAAATTAGTTTTAAATTTTTAGTTATCCAAATTAATTCCAAATTATTTTTGTCATTTTGCCAAAAAAGATTCCCTCAACCGCCCCATTTCAGATTTTAATGTTATACAAATATGCTGCATAACATATTTTAGCGTCTTTTTGCACATTTCTATAAGACAAGGCCAAAACGCATCCGCTCCCGCCCGGCTAAAAAAACCGTACTCCAAAAGTATCGGTCCAACTTCTGGAGTACGGTTTAAAACTTGTATCTCACCCCTCAAGGATGAATCAATATGGGTCAGGCCAGACGGCGGAGCATATCTGTGAGGAAATCCCAGAACTGCTGTACGCTGGGTATGTTGGCGCGTTCACCGGGTGAATGGATGTCTTTCAGTGTAGGACCGAAGGAAATCATGTCCATGCCGGGCATCTTGTCCAGGAAAATGCCGCACTCCAGACCGGCGTGCAATGCCTCTACGCGCGGCTCTTTGCCGAACAGGGTCTTGAAACTCTCCACCGCCATCTTCAGCACCTTGCTGTCGGGGTCGGGAGCCCAGCCTACACTGGGGTCGTCAAAGTCTACGCGGCAACCTATGTTCTCGTAGAGGGCCTTGATGCGGTCGGCAATCTCCTCGCGGCGGGAGTCTACGCTGGAGCGCTGATGGGTGGTGATGAGTATTTCCTCGTCGCTCACCTTCCGCACACTTGCCAGGTTGGTGGATGTCTCTACCAGGCCGGGCACCGCCAGACTCATGCCCTGCACTCCGTTGGGAGTGGCGAACAGGGTTGAGATGAGGGCGTATGCCTCCGGCTCGGAGATGACCTTAGCGGGAGCGACGGCCTCTCTGAGGGTGAATGTGAAGTCTTCGTTCTCAGCCAGACGGAACTCGGCATGAATCATGTCGGAGAACTCAATGGCGTAAGCGCGGAGTGCATCGGCGTGTTCTGCGGGAACGCCGAACACAGCCTTGGCCTCGCGGGGGATGGCGTTGGGCAGACCGCCTCCGGCAAAGTCGTTCAGGGCCAGGCCGAACTTCTGCTCGCTCTCCCAGAGGAAGCGAGCCAACTGCTGGTTGGCATTGGCGCGGCCCAGGTGGATTTCCATACCGGAGTGACCGCCCTTGAGACCCTTGATTTCAGCCTCAAAGAAGGTGTAGCCCTCGGGAATCTCGGCGGAGGTGTAGGGATAGTGGCAGAGCGTGGCCTGGGAACCGGCGCAGCCGATTACGAGCTGGCCATGCTCCTCGCTGTCGAGGTTGAGCAGCACTGAGCCGGTAATCATGCCCGGTTCCAGACCGTTGGCACCGATGAGGCCCTGCTCCTCGTCTACAGTAAAGAGAACTTCGAGCGGACCATGAACCAAGTCCTTGTCCAGGAGGACAGCCATGCCGGCAGCCACAGCCATACCGTTGTCTGCGCCGAGCGTAGTGCCTTTAGCGCGTACCCAATCGCCGTCCACTACAGTCTGGATGGGGTCGTTCAGGAAGTCATGCTCCACATCGTTGTTCTTCTCGGCCACCATATCCTGGTGTCCCTGAAGCACTACCGTGGGGGCGTTTTCGTGGCCGGGAGTAGCCGGGGCGGTCATCACCACATTACCTACGGCGTCGGTCTTTACGGGTATATTGTGAGCTGTAGCCCAGTCCACCAGGAATTTCTTCATTTTCTCCAGATGATGGGTGGGACGGGGTACTTTCGTAATCTCGTCAAAGCACTGCCATAGCAGTGCGGGTTTGAGGTCTGTGACTTTCATTTTTCAGGTTTTTATTTTTCGGCCTTGTACTTGTTGTACTCGCGTGCCATACGTGTGTGATAGCCGCGAGCCTTGTAAGAGGGTCCGTTATATTTTCGGGCAAACGCAGCCCAGTTCTTGTTTTTAAGGTCTGCGAGCATACCGGAGTTGACAATAAAGTTTACGAAGAGCTGAAGCTGTTCGAACTCGGAATAGCTCATGCGGTCCACGAACTCCTGAACGGACTCGCAGCCGCAAAGTCTGTAGTTGAAGCCTCCTATCTGAAACATGCCCCAGAAAGCGCCCATATTGGCCTTGTCGCGGTTCACCTTGCGGGCAGCCACAAGCTGACTCCATTCCTTACGTCCGTAGGCGCTGGTGATACCTTCGGGCACTTGCTCGCTTGCCGGAGCCTTGACATTGGATGCCGGGCGGGCCTTGTTGTACATTTTTCGGTCAAAGTTGACCACCGGCACACCCGGGGCATAGAAGCCCTGCAGCGAGGCACCGGCCTCGATGCGCACCACAGCCTTGATTACGGCCACTTCCACCCCCATTTCTTCGGCCACCAACAGGTAGTCGTCGTCGGTGAGAGAGGTGTAACGGGTATCCTTGTCTATGTCGGCCATCTCCTGCATACGCAATTCCCAGGAGACAGAAGAGTCCTTGAGGGCGGTAATAGTTTGGCGCACACGGGCAGCATGACGCGCGCCGGCAGACACAGAGTCAATGCGCACACCGCCCCACGGCATAACGATGGTGTCTGGAGCCTGCTCACTGGAGCTGCCGGTCCCGGCTCGCACGGCACCTATGCAGGCAGCGCCTGTGGCAGATGCCAATACGAGCGAGACCGTCATCAATATGAGGCTTCGCCTTATCATGACTTGGCCACCTTAGCCAAGGTCAGTTCAAGATGACGCCAGAACTTTTCTACGGTGGGGATGTTCAGCTGCTCGTCGGGAGAGTGGACACCTGTCATTGTAGGACCGAAGGAAACCATGTCGAGTTCGGGATGTGTCTCAAGGAAAAGACCGCACTCCAGACCGGCGTGAATAGCCTTGATGGCGGGTTTTACGTCAAAGAGCTCCTCGTAAGCCTCTGCGGCAATCTTCATTATGGGGCTCTTCATGTTAGGCGCCCAGCCGGGATAACCGTCGGAGTGGCTTACCTCGGCGCCTGCAAGCTGGAAGTGAGCCTCTACCTGGTGAGCGATATCGAACTTGCGGCTCTCCACGCTGCTGCGCTGGGAGGTAGTCACCTTGATGGTGTCGCCCTCTTCCATCTTCACGGCAGCCAGGTTTGTGGAAGTCTCTACCAGGCCGGGGAGGTCGCGGCTCATGGAGTATACGCCGTGAGGTGCGCTGTAGAGGGCGCGGATGAGACGCAGGGATGTGTCGGAGTCAATGCAGTAAGCGGGACGCTCGATGCTCTCGATATCGAACTTCACAGAGGGCTCGATGCCGGCGAACTCGCCTTGGATTTCGCGTGCGAAAGCGTCCAGTGCGTCTACCACTGTCTGCTTGGCCTCGCCGTGGATTCCGAATACGGCGCAAGCCTCGCGCGGGATAGCGTTGCGTAAGTTACCGCCGTTGAACTCGCACACAGCAACCTCGTGCTCCTGAGAGAGGCCCCAGAGGAAGCGGGCTATGAGTTTGTTGGCATTGGCGCGGCCCTGATGTATGTCGCCGCCGGAATGACCGCCGAGCAGACCGGAAACGCTGACTTTCAGGAAGTGGAAATGTTCGGGAGCTACGCTGCGGCGGTAGTGGAAGATGGCTGTGGTGTCGATACCGCCGGCGCAACCTACGAAGATTTCGCCGTCATCCTCGCTGTCGAGGTTGATGAGGATTTTGCCGGTAATCATGCCTTCGCCCAGGTTGATGGCGCCTTCCAGGCCGATTTCCTCGTTGACTGTGAAGAGGCACTCCAAGGGACCGTGAACCAGGTCCTTGTCAATCAGAGCGGCCATACATGCGGCCATACCGATACCGTTGTCAGCGCCGAGAGTGGTGCCGCGGGCCTTTACCCAGTCACCGTCGATGTATGTGTCGATGGGGTCCTTCATGAAGTCGTGCTTCACATCGTTGTTCTTCTCGGCCACCATATCCATGTGGGCCTGAAGGATAACTGTAGGAGCATTCTCGCATCCAGGGGTAGCGGGCTTGGTCATTACCACGTTGCCTACGGCATCGGTCTTTGCCGCCAGGTTATGGGCGGCGGCGAAGTCAAGCAGGAACTTGCGGATTTGCTCCTCGTGACGTGAAGGACGGGGTACTTTGGTGATTTCATCGAAGCATTGCCAAATCAATGCGGGTTTAAGGTCTTTTACTTCCATAAATTATGTTGTTTTAAATTAAATTTTGGGGCTATTTACAGTTTCTGAACCGCTGTTCAGGTTGCAGTGACAAAGATAAGCATTTTTGGCGAGGGCACAAAACTTTATCAAAAAAAAGCGTCTACGCCCCTGTGTGTCGGGATTTTTTGCTAACTTTGCAACTCATAAACAAGAGCCCGTGACTATGACACACCTGTTGCTGATTACTATATTGACAGCTGTCGTTCTGTGCGCCATAGCCATGGCTCTGCTCAGTGTGCGCGTGCTTCTGAAAAAGGGAGGGCGGTTCCGTATTGGACATGCCTGCCGCTTCGACGTCGAGGCCCGGCGACGCGCCCTGAGAACCAAGAGTGAACAAAACAAATCCAAAATATGAAGAAATTTATCTCATCCGTATGTGCCTTGATGCTTATGGCCACATGCGTTACTTTCTCAGCCTGCAGCAATGAGGGCGACGACAAAGACAAGAAGGAACAGACCTCAAAGAAATCCACAACCGGAGCCAAGCCTCAGACCGTAGCCAACCGCAAAGGTGAAATGCCCAACTACCGCTACGTGGACTCCGACACTTTGCTCGCCCGATACAACCTTGCCAAAGACTATCAGGAGGAGATGATGCGTCAGCAGAACAATTACGACAACACGGCACGTCAGCGCGAGGCCGCCATCCAGAGCCTTATGGCCAAATACCAGAAGCAAGCCCAAAGCAATTCCATGGACGAGGCCGCCTATCAGAAAGCCATGGCCGATGTGCAGAAACGCCAGCAGGCGGCCGAGAAGGAACTGGGACAGATGCAGGTGAATATGCAGAACCAGATGATGGAGGCCCAGAAAATCGTGAACGACTCAATAATGAACTACATTGACGAGTACAACAAGGCCCATGGCTACGACGCCATCTTCATGAAGGCCGCCACACTCTACATTTCCCCCGACCTGGATATAACCGACGAGATATTGGAAGGACTCAACGCCCGATACAACAAGAAGAAATAATATCCCGTTTACAGATATTTTCAACGGGTCCGACAACTATCGGACCCGTTTTTCGGTTTATTTGCAAGAGTCCCTGTTTTCTCCACTTGCAAAAACGGAGCTTTTTCACTAAATTTGCAGAACAGAACTGAGAAGCGATGATTGAAGACAACATAATCAGCAAGGAGGCCAACGAGCGCACCGTACTCGTGGGGCTTATAACCTCCAACCAGAATGAGCAAAAGACATTAGAGTATCTTGACGAACTTGCTTTTCTTGCAGAGACGGCCGGTGCCGTACCCTGCAAGACATTCCTTCAGAAACTCGAATATCCCAACCCGCGCACCTATGTAGGCAAGGGCAAACTGGAAGAAATCAAAGCATACGTGGAGGAGAACGAAATAGGTCTCGTAATTTTTGACGACGACCTCTCCACCAAACAGGCGACTAACATAGAGAGGGAGCTTCAAATCAAAGTTCTGGACCGCACGAGCCTCATCCTGGACATTTTTGCCAACCGCGCCCAGACGGCCACCGCCCGCACCCAGGTGGAGCTGGCACAATACCAATACCTGCTGCCGCGCCTTACCCGTATGTGGACACACCTGGAACGTCAGCGAGGCGGTATCGGCATGCGTGGTCCCGGCGAGACACAGATAGAGACCGACAGGCGTATAATCCTTGACAAAATATCGCGTCTGAAGGAGGAACTGCGCCACATAGACAGACAGAAATCCATACAACGCAAGAACCGTGGCAAACTGACCCGTGTGGCCCTTGTCGGTTATACCAATGTGGGCAAGTCCACAATCATGAACCTGCTGAGCAAGAGTGAAGTCTTTGCCGAGAACAAGCTCTTCGCCACCCTTGACACGACAGTCCGGAAGGTGACAGTCGACAACCTTCCTTTCCTTCTCACCGACACGGTAGGTTTCATCCGCAAATTACCCACTCACCTGGTGGACAGCTTCAAGTCTACCCTCGACGAGGTACGCGAGGCAGACCTGCTGCTGCATGTGGTGGACGTGAGTCATCCGCAGTTCGAGGAGCAGATAGAAGTAGTGAACAAGACTCTGACAGAAGTATGCGACGCCGGCGAGAAACCTATGATTATGGTCTTCAACAAGATAGACGCATTTTCATATACTCCGAAAGAGGAGGATGACCTCACACCGCGCACCCGCGAGAATATTCCTTTAGAGGAGTTCGAGCGTACCTGGATGGCCAAGACAAGTGGAAACTGCGTTTTCATTTCGGCCAAGAAGAAAATCAACATCGATGCCCTCAAGCAGATGCTATACGAGAAGGCACGCGAGATACACGCCGAGAGATTCCCTTACAATGACTTTTTATACCAGAAATATGACGACCTTGACATCACAGGAGAAGGATACTGAGTCCAAGAAACCTTACAGACCCCTCACCCGTGCTGAAATCGACTTGCTGACAAGCCAGTACTGCTTTTGCCCGGACTGGAGCAAAGTGAGCGTGCGGGAAGGGACAGACTTGCGGTCAATACGTTTCTGCCGCTTCTCGGGGACAGTAAAAATAGGCATACTCGATAGCGCCTCGGAACGTGAGGAAGGTATCTACAACGCCGTTATCCGGGATTGCGCTATCGGTGACCATGTGTTTATAAGCGGTGTGGCCGGGCGTCTGGAGGGTCTTGTCATTGACGATGACGTGCGCATCGAGAATGTAGGACGCATAATCGCCGAGCCCGGAGCGGACTTCGGAGTCGGCACGACAGTGAGCGTTCTTGACGAGACCGGCTCGCGTCCTGTCTGCATATTTCCCGGCCTCACGGCACAGATGGCCGCGCTTATGGCCCACCATCCCCGCTGGACCGAGGACTCCTTCATACCGCTTATCGACGAGATGCGGCAGAATATGTCCGAGACCCCTACAATCGGCAAGGGGGCTGAAATCCTTGACACACGCTTTATCTTTGACGTTAAAATAGGCCCCGGCGTGCGCGTGTTCGGAGCTTCATACCTCAAGAACGGCACGATATTGAGCAATGCCCACTCCGGCCACAGTCTCACATTCGTGGGCAACGATGTGGACGCCGAAGACTTCATTGTGGAAGATGGATATGTGGATGCCGGCACTCTGCTCCGACGCTGTTATGTCGGTCAGGGTGTGGAACTGCTGAAACGCTTCACTGCCCACGACTCTCTTTTCTTTGCCAATTGTTCGCTTGAGAATGGAGAGGCTTGCGCCATACTGGCCGGTCCCTATACAGTGAGCATGCACAAGTCATCGCTGCTGATAGGCGGTGAGTATTCATTTTTCAACGCCGGCTCAGGCACAAACTCCTCCAACCACAAATACAAATTGGGTCCGGTGCACTGGGGCATAATGCAACGCGGCGTGAAGACAGCCTCAGATTCTTATATAATGTGGGGCGGACATATCGGTGCGTTCTCTCTGCTTATGGGCGCTCACAAAAGTCATCCGGATACTTCGGACTTCCCTTTCTCTTACCTGTTCGGGCGCCCGGACGGCACTACACTCGTGGCTCCCGGTCTGATGCTGAAAAGCTGCGGCCTTATGCGCGACGAACTGAAATGGCCCAAACGGGACCGCAGAATCAAGGGACGGGTACCTCTGCACGACCATGTACACTTCGAGGTGCTGAACCCGATTACCGTCGGCGAAATGATACGCGGACTCGGCGTACTCAAAGAGTTGGCCGGCCAAACTCCCGACTCCAACGGATTTGTTACCCATAAAGGGGTGTTTATCAAGGCAAGTGCAATAGGACGCGGCATAGAGTTCTACACTCTCGGAATAGCCAAATATATTTATGGCAAGCTGAAAGAGGAGCAAACGGTGCCCGAGCCTAAGCATAAGGAACCGACGGTATGGAAAGACCTGGGCGGACAGATAGTCCCCGCCTCGGTGATTGAAGAGGCTTTGCATGCAGAAACACTCGAAGAAATACGCAGGATTATAGACCAGGCATACGAACAATTCCCGGCCATGGAGCGCGAATGGATAAGTCAGATTCTGTCTCCCGACCTGAAGGATGTGATATCCCGCACAGAAAACGCTGCCGCCCGCCTGGACGCGCTGGTAGACAAAGACCGTAAAGAATACCTCGCTTCGTTGAGCGCCCAAAATTCAGCCTATACCCTTTGAGGGTATAGGCTGACGCTCTATCAGAATATGGAATGGCTCACACCGCCCAAAGGGGTGATAGCCATAGGTTCGTGCAGTTTGACGGTGCCGCCAGGATAGCGGGCCGTAAAGTCATGGGCCGCCTTGGCCACCGTGTCGAGGCTTTCGGAAATCTTCACCACCACAAAATATTCAGGTTCTCCATTGCGAAACACTGTGGCGCGCCACCCGTCAGCAGCCAGTCTGTCGGCATGAGCCTTGGCATTGGTCAGCATCGTGTATTTGCCTACAGCCAGATTATAACGGGCAGGCGAAATCCTTGCGCCGGAATCCACGGCAAGAGGTGTGTATTGCCACACCACACCTTCGACGAAAGTCCGCACGCTGTCTGTAGCGGTCCGTTCATAAGACGGGAGGGAATTGAGCAGCATCTGTTCATACTCCTCTGTCGCAAGTCCCTGACGGGCCTTTTCCTGTGCCTTGTCATAGGCGGCTTTATAGTTTTTCTCCGTGGGTTTGCACGCGCTTGACAGCAGAAGTCCGCAGATTGCAGTGAAAAAAATCAATGAATTACGCTTCATATTACTGTACCGGTTCAAGAATCAACGTCTGTCGGGGCGTAAAGCGCATGGTTCGCCTTGACGGGTCGGCTACAAACGGGACCACTGTATCGCCGGTGAGAATATCGCGGTAAACCTTACCTGGAATAAACGCCTCCTCATATCGGCTCATATCCACATCCAACTCCTTGTCGCAGCCATTGAGCATAACCACCGCCTCATCACCCTCCGGGGTATAGCGTTTATAGAGGTAAATACCATTGGTAGGCATGAAGTGGAGCATCCGTCCCTCACCTATCGCCTTGTTCCCTCTGCGCCACTTAAGCAGGGCGCTCAGGAAGTCGTAAGCCTCATTCTGGAGAGGTGTGCGGCCCTCCTTTGTGAACGCATTCACCGTGTCGCCGGGGAAGCCGCCGGGCATATCGCGGCGCACATTTCCATCTCCGGGTTTACGGTCGCCGGCCATAAGCAGCTCGGTCCCGTAATACACCTGGGGTATTCCAGGCACAGTCAGCAGGATTGTCTGAGCCTGTTTCCACTGGTCCAAGGTTTCGGGAGTTTCGAGAATGACTCTCTCCGTGTCGTGATTGTCCAGGAAACGAAGCAACTGCATGGGGTCGGCATAGATATAGTCCAGCGCCAGATGGTCATAAATCTTGTTCAGGCCATTCCAGGGGTCGGTTTCCTCGCGGAAAGGAGCCAGGTCGCGGCACTTCATCATCAGCGAGAAGTCCATCACTACGGGCAGACGGGTATCGGTATCGGGGGTTGCGAGCCTGGAACCTTTCTGCCAATACATCTCGCCGGCAGGGTCCGCGAACCAACACTCGCCCACGATATTGAAATCGGGATACTCGGCGAGGACAGCGTCCACCCAGCGCCCCATGGCGACACGGTCGGCATAGGGGTAAGTATCCATGCGGATGCCGTCAATCTGAGACTCCTCTATCCACCAGATGGAGTTCTGCTCCAGGTACTTCATAAGGTGAGGGTTGCGCTGATTCAAATCCGGCATAGACTCCACGAACCAGCCGTCTGTAGCCAGCTTGCGGTCGTAGTCGGAGGCGTATTCATCGGTAATGGCGGAGAGCCGGTAATTGGTCTGCACATATCCGTCGGGGAAATTGAACCAGTCTTCGGCAGGCACATCCCGCTTCCATATATGCTCGGAGCCACAATGGTTGAAAATCATATCCATCACGGTCTTGAGCCCCCGTGAGTGAAGAGAGTCAATTAGCGCGGAATACTCGGCATTGCTCCCGAAGCGGGGGTCCACCCGGTAATAATCGGTGGTGGAATAGCCGTGGTATGAACCGCCGGGCATATCGTTTTCAAGCACAGGGTTAAACCAGATAGCGGTCACACCGAGGGAGTCGATATAGTCCAGATGCCGGGCTATGCCCTCCAGGTCTCCCCCGTGACGCACGTTCAGGTCCGAGCGGTCAGCGCCCACAGGGAACCGCAGGCTTCGGTCCGCATTATTCTTCGGATTTCCGTCAGCAAATCGGTCCGGCATGACCATGTACAGCACGTCGGACGCATCGAAGCCCTGCGCGCCACGCTGCTCACGGCGCTCGCGCAATTCATACTTGACGGAACTCTTCTTCTTGCCCTCGCTGAAGGTGAGTCTCAGCGTTCCGGGTTTGGCGGCATCGGAAACGTTCAGGTATACAAACAGATAGTTGTCGCTCCCATTCAGGCGTGCCACACTGTCTATGTCCACTCCCCGATAAGGGGCAAGACTAACCTCGGCATTTTTGATACCGGGCCCATAAACCTGCAGCTGCAAAGAGGGATTCTTCATACCTGCCCACCAATGAGGCGGGTCAATTTCAGAAACAAAATTTCCTGCCGATGCACTCAGACATACACCGGCAAGAAATGTAACGGTCAATATTTTTTTCATATCCTATATTTATGTGTCACTTCGATACGGGAAAGACACCTCCGTCTCTACAGCCTTCGGAGTAAGCTGCCGAGTCAGCACATCAACCAATCTTGATTACCAGGAATTGTGTAGTACCCCAGAAACGGGCCGGGTTGGTAATCACTATTGTCTTGGTCTTGTCGGCAGCCTGGTCTATGCGGTAAGAATCCTTAGGCTGACCGGAGAGTATCTCGACTTTTTTGTTGTAGCAAGGTATGGAGGTAAGCGTGCGCTTGTCAGCTTCCTTGAAATAGGACATCTCATAGTCGCCCTGCATGATTTTCTTCTTCTTCAGGATATTGTGCTTCTCCAGCTCCTTCTTGGTGCCGAGGCAGTAATAAACCCGGTTGGCGTCGTTCACGAGCTGCTGGTTCTCCCTGGACTTGACCTGGACAAGGCTGTCGGCCTGAGCCTTCTGGGCAGTCACTTCGGTCACCTGGCGGCGAGTGGTGACGACAGTGTCGCGAAGCTGTTCGATTTTAAAGTTGGCGTCCTTGAGCTTGGCCTGCAGGTCAGAGATATAGGCTTCCTTCTCAGCTACAAGTTTCTTAAGCTGATTCACCTGATTTACGAGCTGCTTGTTCTTGTCGTTGGCGGAATTGAACTGCTGAGAGAGGGCGTCGAGTTTAGCCTGACGGTCGGCCAATTCACTCTTGATACGGGTCAGGTTCTCGATAATTTCCGCACGCTGGCTTTCATTTTCGGTGCCACGCAGATTGTAGAGCATATTCTCCTGGACATTGATTTCTTCGATGCCGGAATATATATCGCTCATAAGGAAAATAAGGGAGTCTTTAGAGTCCTGTGCCAGGCTGAGGCGCTCGTTGAGGGCTGCAATCTGCACGTCTGTGGTGTCGGTGTCCTTCTGGTCATTCTTATTACAAGCCGTAAGGGCGAGAATACCCAAGGTAACTGCAAAAAATAGTTTCTTCATAATTAGTTTCTTCATAATAGAGATATTTTATGTGTATTAATCATTATTGTCTTCTTTACAGGCATCGGAGTCACACCCTTTGCGCACCTCCTTGCTGCCTGCAATAACAATAACGATTTCACCTTTGGGATTGTTCATGTCGAAATATTCAAAAAGTTCGCCGAGTGTCCCCCTGTGTATGGTCTCGTGCAACTTGGAGATCTCCCGGCATACGGCGGCGTCGCGGTCGGGTCCGAAAGCATCGCATAGCTGCCGCAGAGTACGCGGCAAGCGCTTGGGACTCTCATATATAATGCACGTGCGGGGGTCGGCGCTGAGTATAGCCAGACGTGTGGCCCTTCCCTTCTTGGGAGGCAAGAATCCCTCGAATACGAAGCGGTCGCAGGGCAGACCGGAGGACACAAGAGCCGGAACAAAAGCAGTGGCTCCGGGCAGACACTCCACGGTTATGTCATGGCGCCTACATTCGCGCGAGAGCATGAATCCGGGGTCGGAAATACCGGGGGTGCCGGCATCTGAAATAAGGGCTATGTTCTGTCCCCCCTCAAGGCGTTCTATCACCGAGGCTGTGGCCGTATGCTCATTGTATTTGTGGTGGCTGAGCATCGGGGTATGGATGTCGAAATGCTTCATCAGCACACTGCTGGTGCGCGTATCTTCGGCCAGAACCAAATCCGCCTCACGGAGTACATTGACAGCTCTGACGGTCATGTCCTCCATATTTCCCACCGGAGTAGGCACAATGTAGAGTTTTCCGCTCATCTGTAATATCGTTCTATGTTGTTGAAAAATGCCTTGACATCCGGGCTCTCGGGGTCCCAGTCCATCTCGCCGGATATATAGGCCTTTGCCTCGGACAGCGACTCCATAGTCTCAAGCAGGCTGAGCAAGTCGTGAAAAGCGCAGTCGCTGCCTCCGAACAGTTCGCGGCGGAAACGAAACTTATCGTTGATGGAGAAACACCTGATAATAGGCTCGCGAACAGGGTTATGCGACACCGGTCCATCCTTGGCTACAGGCTTGACCTCTGCCTTGGAGACATATACGGCTCCGTCGCTGTCAGGCGAAGGGGACACTGGAGTACCCTCAGGTTCCTCCGCATATCCTTTTTCCACAGACTCCGGAGTCTCGTCAAAGACAGAAGCGTCAAGTATATCTTCCTTTTTATCTATCTTCGGAAGTATCTCCTCGGTAAACACCTCCACTGCCTTTTCCTCGGCAATCTCAGGCTCCGGCTCCGGAGCAGACACATATAAGTTATCCGTAACGTCACATATATCTGTATCCGCAGCCTCTTCAGGCAGTCCTATCTCCGAAGCGATATGTCCCACGGAAAGGCATTTCTCCAGTGCCAGACGAAGCATACGGTCCGGCTCCGCCTGTCTGCGTCTGAGAGTTGACTCCACCAGTGCCTCGGCCTCATAAAGGGTGTTCAATAATTCCACAAGATGTTGTTTCATAGCATATTATTTATGAAAGTGTTAATAAGCATAGTTTTAACCGCCTCCCGGGCACATTGCCGGTCTTTCGGGAAACTGTTTATCAGCACCACTACCGCATGGGTGGGCGCATAATTCTCGTCAACCTTATATCCGGCATAACACTGAATACCCCTCATCGAGCCGGTTTTCAGAGCCATATAGTCCTCCAGCGAGGTGCCTTTGAGAAAATTCCTGACCGTTCCCTCCACGCCGCACATCGGGAAGAAAGAAACGAAATAGGGGTCTTTGGCCATTCTAACCAGCACATCGCCGAGGAATCTGGCAGTGATGCGATTGGAACGGGAGAGGCCGGAGCCATCCTTTATTTCAACGTTTTTTACCGGCGAACCTTTATGGCTCCAATATTTCAACTCAGCCTTAGCGCCGGCATCTGTAGTTCCCTCATCCTCCTTCAAGAGGCCGTATGTGCGTAAAAATGCCTCGGCATAAAGATTGTCGCTCTGCTTCATGCAATAACGCATTATGTCCTCGACGGGTTTGGAGTAAAAGCTGACAATCGGCTTCCCCTGGCGCCGGCTCTCCACTGAATCTCCCTTTACGGAAATACCGGCCTTGCCGAGAGCGGAGAGGAGCTGGCCTCTGAATCTGCCAATAGGGTCGGCCACAGCCCTGTCTCCGGACGAATTGCGCTGCCAGTTAAGGCCGTAACAGCCGGCGCCATACGCCTGCGAAAGGTCGCCTGCCGCCCATGTAGGGGGTGTGGCAGGACCGGGGAACACTGACCCGTCCACTATTATATCGCCCTGGATACCAACCACTTCGCGTTTCTTAAGCGCAGATACGACAGAGGCTATGAAGTCGCTGCCCTCAGGACCCTGAGAGGTGCCCAGCGAAGGGTCGCCGCCTCCTTTCACAATCAAGTTGCCCTGCAACGTCCCGTCTTTGACTTTGCCTCCAAGATAAACATCGGTACGATAGCGATAATCCTTGCCGCTTTCCTTAAGCAGAGAGGCTATGGTCACCACCTTATTCACCGAAGCCGGAACCAGAGGGGTGTCTGCATTGTGACTGTCAATTACCTTCTTTGTCTTCAGGTCTATGATCAAGACTGCGCATTTGTCCTTGTCAACGGCATCGGAACCGGCAAAGGCCGAGGCAGGACTCTCCTGCGCTAAAACAGGGAGCGTACACAGTAGCAACGCCCACAATATGGATATTTTTCTTATACTTTTCATTTCTTCACAAAGTTAGATAATTTTTTTAAAACTCGTACGGCGGTGACACATTTTTCAGGCCCGGACTTCAAAATTTGTGCCGTTACAGAGCGAGCGGGTATAAAACCAAGAGGCTGAACGCCGTCATAGTCGCCTGTGTATCCGCACACTTCGGACACAAATTTTTTTCTTGAACTTTTTCGGTCTCCCAGTTTGCACATTACACATTAAATGAGTAATTTTGAAGTCCACAATCGGCGGAGCCGACCACACAAATATGGCAAAGGACACCAGACATCCGTACACTTTCGACCGCGTGGTGCGCATATTCTTCTCGGTATGCGCCATCATCGGCACACTCTATCTGCTGGACATTCTTAAAGGGGTGATATTGCCCTTTTTAGTGGCCTGCCTTATCTCCTACACCCTTGAGCCATTAGTGAAATGGAATATGCGGCTTGTGCGCGCAAAGGGACGTTTCCTGCCTGTGCTTATGACTCTGCTGGAGGTGACACTGACCGTCTCCCTGGCTCTCGCATTCCTGATTCCCTACATAATTTCGGAGACAGAAGAGATGTCGGTCCTGCTAAAGCAATACGCTGTCAAAAATATAAACGTACCCTACCTGCCAGACACCGTGCATACTTTCCTGCGCGAGAAACTGCAGATTCAGAACCTCTCTGACATCCTGAGCAACCCTCAATGGCAAGACGCCATAAAAAAGGTGGTATCTTCCTCGTGGTCTTTCCTCAGCAGCGGCATCAGTTTTATTTTCGGCCTGCTGAGCTGGCTCATAGTATTTCTCTATGTAATCTTCATAATGCTTGATTACGAGAAACTCATGCTCTCTTTCCGCCAGCTCATACCACACACCCACCGCGCCAAGGTACTCGGAGTGATGCGCGACGTGAAGAACGCCATGAACTGCTATTTCCGAGGTCAGGTCCTCGTAGCCTCGCTGGTGGGAATACTCTTCGCCATAGGTTTTTACATAATAGGCCTCCCGATGGGAGTTCTGCTCGGGCTCTTCATAGGATTGCTCAACATGGTGCCCTACCTGCAGCTCATCTCCATCCCTATCACCGCCGTGCTGTGTCTGGTGGCATCGGTAGACGGCGACCACTCCTTCTGGATAATCTTCTGGGAGAGCATGGCCGTATATGTAGTGGTGCAGTGCATCCAGGACCTCTATCTGACCCCGAAAATCATGGGCAAAGCCATGGGCCTCAACCCGGCTATCATCCTCTTGTCGCTCTCGGTATGGGGTTGCCTTCTCGGGTTCATGGGCCTTATCATAGCGCTACCGCTCACCACTCTGGTCCTCTCCTACTATGACCGGTATGTGGTGCAGCCTTATATGCGCCGGAAAGACCGGGAGCAACCACCCTCCGACGACGCCATAGGCCCGCTGGACACACCCTTTGAGGATGTGGAGTAACAACAGACAAGTATCATCGAATGAACCGAATAGGCAAACTATATTTCCGTTATGGCACCATGGGTTCAGCTAAGACGGCCATGCTCCTGACCCAGGCATATAATTTCGAAGAGCGAGGCATGGAGTATCTGTGCTTCAAGCCGATTGTCGACACGCGCGAACAGCGCAATGTGATACGCTCACGCATAGGCATAGAGCGGGACTGCCGATGGATATATGCCGACACCGATATGTATCAGCAAATCCGTAAAATCTTCGAGGAGACACTATCCATCCCATCCTGGCTGCTTATAGACGAGGCCCAGTTCCTCACAGCCGGACAGGTGGACCAGCTGGCCCGCGTAGTGGACGACTATGGATGCAATGTGGTATGCTACGGCCTGCGTACCGACTTCATGACACATCTCTTCGAGGGCTCGCGCCGTCTCTTCGAGATAGCCGACAGCATCGAGGAAATAAAGAGTACCTGTTCCTGTGGGCGCAAGACCATAGTCAACGCCCGCATAGACCAGCATGGAAATATAGTCACTCAGGGACAACAGGTCGAAATCGGCGGCAATGACCGGTATATGGCCGTGTGCCGCAAGTGCTGGACCAATAAGAAAATAGAGAAGGCTCGCCGCAATATGCTCCCCTTCGAGACAGGCGAAGTCTGAAACAGACGAAAACAGACGAAACATCAACCTAATACCAGTTCAATAAATGTTACCCAAACAACAACGCGAAGACATTATCGCTCTAATACACCGCGAAGTAGTGCCCGCCATGGGCTGTACGGAGCCGGTAGCCATAGCCTTGGCGGTAGCCAAAGCCACTGAGTTGCTCGGCACAAGACCTCAGAAAATCAAAGTGGGTCTCAGCGCCAATATGCTCAAAAACGCTATGGGCGTCGGCATCCCCGGCACCGGAATGATAGGACTGCCCATAGCCATCGCCTTGGGTGCTATTATCGGCAAAAGCGAATATGGCCTCGAGGTGCTGAAGGATGTCAATCCCGACGCCGTGGCCGAAGGCAAGAAGTTCATTGACGAAGGTCGTATCGAGATTTACCTGGACGAAAACGCCCCCTCGATACTACACATAGATGTCCTGGTCAGCGCCGAGTCCTCCCAGGCCAATGCCGTCATTTCCGGCAATCATACCCACTTCGCCCGCCTGGCGACTTCCCGGGAGACTCTGCTTGACGAACTGAGCGGCGACTCCCCCTCCGCCACTTCCGGCAGCATAGAGTCCGACCCCAGACTGGATATGCGCACTGTCTGGGAATTCGCCACAGAGACCCCTGTCGAGGAGATTGACTTCATACTCCAGGCCCGCGACCTGAACAAGAAAGCAGCCATGCTGGCAATGACAGAGGGCTACGGACACTCCTTGGGCTACACCATCAAACAGCATGGCGCAAAATACTTCGGCGACACACCGCTGGAACACATGCTCATATACACCTCGGCCGCCTGCGACGCCCGTATGGCCGGCGCAGCCATCCCCGTAATGTCCAACTCCGGGTCCGGCAATCAGGGCATCACCGCCACAATGCCGGTAGTCAGCTTCGCCGAAGACTGCGGCGCCACCGAGGAACAGCTGATACGCGCCCTTACCCTATCACACCTCACCTCTATCTATATCAAGCAGAGCCTCGGCCGTCTCTCCGCGCTCTGCGGCTGTGTGGTCGCATCCACCGGTTCCTCCAGCGGCATAGTCTACCTTATGGGAGGTGGATTCGAACAGGTACAGGCCGCCATCAAGAATATGGTCGCCAACCTCACCGGTATGGTCTGCGACGGAGCCAAACCCTCCTGCGCGCTGAAGATTTCCAGCGGCGTAAGCACCGCGATGATGACGGCCCTGTTGGCCATGCAGGGACGTTGCGTAACCAGCAGCGAGGGCATCGTCTGCGATGACGTGGACACCACGATCCGCAACCTGACAAGCATAGGACGCGATGCCATGAAAGAGACAGACCGCCTTATCCTGAACATAATGACCCACAAGTAAGAGGTCGTCTAAAAATATAAACGATACAGCCGCTCCTCAGGGCGGCTGTATCGTTTTTATATGACTATAAATTGATGTCCTGCGGAATAATCCTCAGCGCACGAACTTGGCCATGACCGGGCCCTGTGCCGTACGCGCCACCGCCACATAAGTGCCGGGAGCCAAAGAGCCGAGTCCGGCCGAAGTGCCGAATACAGACAGGACGTGCGAGCCGTCGACGCCATACACATCAATCCGCGAAGCCTCGGCGCCGGAAAGTATAAGCGCGTCGCCCTCTGCATACAGGCTCACTCCCTCAGGTGTATCCACCATCTCTATACCTGTAGACTCTTCTCCAAGCACGAAGTAGAGTACACCCTGCACCTGTGTACGGTCGTTGAAGAATCCTACCATGTATGTGTCGCCCACTACGCCGTTGCCGAATGAACCCTTCATAGCGAAATCGGCCGACTCCCCTTCGTGTACAAAAAGGGTCTCGGCACCTATAGTGGCCAGGGTATTGCCGCCGCGCTGCGGGAAGATATAGGAGGTGAGGGTATTGTTGAAGTATCCGTTGCTGCAATACAGGGAACCGGCCACAGACACATCGTTGGAGGGGACGGTGGGTGTTGAAGCGCCGTCACCGCTGGTGAAACGCAGATTCTGCAGAGCTATGGAGGTGGCACCGGAAAGGGCGCTCATCGTAACCTCGAAAGGCTCGGAAATAATCTCGCCCTGGGTCGTCACGAAGCAGAAATAATAAGTGCCGGCTGCCGGAACGGGGGAAGCGAATTTAGTCACAAAGTCAAGGCTCTGGGTCTGTCCGCCCTCGACGTCCACGTTGAAAGGTGCGGTCTGGCCCACTAATCGGTCGTCGCCGTCTATCACGGCGGCCATGACCTCGCCGAGGAACTCGCTGTCGCCCGAATTCACTATCTCTCCGCTCACACGGAAGTTGGTATTCGTGTACAGGTTTGTGAGTATTTTCACATTATCCACGTGTACGTCATACTCCACAGGCACAGACTCGAATGTGAGCGTACCGTCAGCCACCGTCAGCTTAAGCACTCCGGAGGCATCGATTGTGAAATCTACGTCTTTCCATTCATCGGTATCCGCGTTTCTCCATGCTGCCGTGACGGTATAAGTGCCGGAGGCGGGGAAGCTGCTCGAGGAGACGTTGAACTTGTTTACCATTTCATAGGTATCCAGCTTCACCATACGCCCGGAGGGGAGATAGGAGACCTTGCCCTCGGAGTCTGTGAGCTTCACGCCTAAGTATACATTCTCCGTCTGCATCGTGGGATTATAGAAAGCCTCGGCGTTGAAGTCCACGCTCTGCAACGTATTGTAGGAGGTCTGGGATGTGGTGAGATTGCCGTCAGCGAGGATAGAGGTGTAGAACACCGAACCCTCCACAGGCTTGCCTATGCCCACACAGGCGTTCACGGCGTTGTTGAATCCGCCGGTGGAGCCGCCTATACCCTGCTGCTGGGGAGTCATGGCCGAGAGCAGGAAATAGCCGTCGCTCATGCCGCCCCAGCCCCAATTGATGTGGTAGTAGCGGTCCGAGCTATAGCCGTCGCACACGAAGCAGTGTCCGCCCTGGGAACTGCTCACGCCCGTGAAGATTACCGGACGTCCGTTCTGGAGTTCCGTGTACACGATATTCTCCCACTCCGAGAGGGTGTAGAAGGCTCGCTGCAGTGTGTGTACGCCCTTGTCATAACCGAAGTTGTAATAGAGAGCGGTAGGGATTGTGTTGGCCGTCGTGCCGCTGGAGGTCAACGAGTACTGCATGGAAGTCGCATAGCCGCAGTCGCGCATCAGTGTGGCCACGGCCTCCTTCTGCGCGGCGGTACTCTCGCCCCGGTAATTGTCCAGCATAGAGGACCAGTCAAGATTGGATTTGGCAAGATTGTAGCTCAGTGTCTCGCCTCCTAAGGTCCAGGTGTAGCTCGTGAATCCCTCGCCATGTTCGGCAGGCCACTCGAATGTCTTCATCACCTGAGCCATGGCTGTGGCCACACATCCGGTCATGCAGTGCTGGCCGCTGAGCATCGGGGTCAGGTCATTGTAGGGAGCGTTCTGATTCCACTGGGTCTTACACAGCGGGGCTATGGCATCCCTCTGCGGTGCGGGCAGCGCGTAGACGTTGCGTACCTGTCCTCCCTCCACCTGCGCTATCTCTGCGGAATAGCCGTCAAGCATAGCCTGCATGGCCGGGGGGATGGAGGCAGGGTCGAACTCGGTATCGGCATAACCCAAGACCGCCGGAGTCTCGGAACTGGCCGAAGCCACTACAAAGCCACGGTCACCGGCTCCGGAGAAAATGTAGAGGGCAGGCATACCATTGTGACTGATGGTCCGCTGCAATGTCAGCTGTCCCTTCAGGGCAGGAGCCTTCTTCAGGCCGTCGCTCAAGGCAGCGGCCACATTGGCTTTCGCCTCGTCGGCACTAAGTGTGCGGGCACCTGCCACCGGAGCTATCAGCCCGGCGAGTGCCAATGCGCAGAGTATTCTTTTCATATACATCGTGATTTATTGGTTGTTTTATTTGTTTCTGTTCAGAAGTTCGACGCAGTCCGCGAACCCGCTTTCGGTATACGCGCGGGCTACCGCCGGGTCCGATGCGGCCTCGGCTGCCGAAATCGGCAGGCTTATCATTCGGGTTATACGCACGTGCCGGTCTATGTGGTCCATAAGCTCACTCACGCTCGGAGCCTGCTTCATGGCCTCGTACTGCTCGTAGGTATAGGTCGTAAAGACGCTGTTCGGTCCTATGCCCCGGCGGTCCAGCCACCATCCGTCTCCCAGTTCAATAGGCGTCTGACCCTCGTTCAGGTCAGAAGGAGCCGGATAAGACAGCACGCTTTTGCCGTCGGCTGTCAGGGTTATGGGCACAAGGTCTATGCCCGCCTCTCCGCCGCTCACCTGATATACGATAGCCGGAGGCATGACCTGCACTTCGCTCCCTATCACCGGAAGCGTCATCTTGCCCGGTTCCGGCTGCGAAGCCTGGCTCTTGCAGCCGCACAGGGTCACGGCTGCAAGCCCGGCCGTCAACAATATAAATAATATATTCGTGTATTTGATTTTCATGGATGTTTTTTGCCGTTCTAAACAACGCCACAAATTTAACAATTATTTCTTATTTTAACAAAAAACTTACGTATCAGTACATCGGAGTGAACGGGACAGACTTTTTCAGGTGCCTGTTGGCCTCGCCGGTATAGGCTCCGGACTCGCTCACCGTCAGCTTCATCACAGGCGCTCCAGGTTTTAAGTCACACTTGTTCAGGTCTATATACCAGAAGCCGTCGTTGGTCACCTGCTCGAAGTAATAGCGTTTGTCCCTGAGGTTGGAGAAGCTGCGCCACTGTGTGGAGCTTACGTTGGGGGCGCTCTCCACCGTATAGGTATAGGGCACGCTGACATTCATCACCACCGTGCGGCAGATAGTGGCGCCCAGGTCGGCGTCGCCGGTCTCCTCCACGTGGCGGATAAAGAAGTCGGCTCTCACATAGCGGTCCGGACTGGACACTGTGCCGGGCAACGTATGTTCGCCCCCCTTCTTCTTCCAGTACTCGTTTATGGCCTGCATGTCGGGCCACTGCGGGTCATTGGTAAGCGTGCGGATGTCGTCTCCCTCGTAAATCCTGATGTCGCCATGGTCGAACTCCAGGATTGCCGTCTTGCCGGAAGCGTCGGTGATGCCCCAATGCAAGGTAGAGACGGTGCCTCCGTCGAATGTCGAGCCGCCGATGTGGAAGTCCTGACGGCGCAGCGTTTCCACACATTCGTCGGTAGTGGCGTTCATATCCAGCAGCCAGGCCACAAAGACCGCCAACGACATGGGAGACCGCTGACGTACGGTCTCATTGTCGTAAATAGTACCCTTGCAGAAAAGGCCGTTGATTACCAGACCCTTCTCATTCATCCCCTCGGTGATGCCCCCGTCATAGCCCACGGCGTAGACAGCGCCGTATTTCGAAGTCCACTTCACTGAGTTCTCCTGGACATCGCCCTGCTTGGCCATACCGGCGGGATAAACGTACACATTGGTGGGAATCGGCGTTTTCCAGTCCAAAGACCGGCCTACTATCAGCAGATTGTCACTCCCCTTGTACAGCACCCGCGAACAGGCATCGGCATTGACAGCCGGACATAACAGGGCCGCGCCCAATGCCAGGCCTCCAATCACTTTCATAAACGTGTGTTCCATAGTCTATAGCGTTTTACTTTTTAACATATATAACCCTCCGCCCTCCCTAAAAGTTTATCCCGTCCTCAGCATTTCAAGCCTTCCTGCGCCGTACTCTCCATTTTTTTGCTAAATTTGCAGAATATTATGGCAGAAAGAAAAAGAGCATACAATTTATATATCGACGAGTGTGGCGACCATTACCTTGCTACATTCGACCGCAATTTTCCGATATTTACACTTTGTGGTATTTTGATGCCCATTAAAAAGGTAAATTCCTTCAAAACGGCAATAGACAATCTGAAGAAAGAATTTTGGCATACGACTGATGTAATACTCCATTCCAGAGATATACGTAAATGCGAAAAGCATTTTAAAATCCTGTTTGATGATGACATTAAACGACGGTTTTATGCAAAAGTGAATGAAGTGCTCGGTATGCAGGAAGTATATGTAATAGTATGCTGCTCTGTCCTTAAGGAGCCTTGCATACAGAAACACGGAACAGATGCCGATGTTTACGGCACTGCCCTCAAATACGTAATTCAAAGGAGTATATTTTGTGTTGACGACCATAATTCCGAAGGTGGCATAATAAACATTATTGTAGAGCGTCGTGGAAAACGCGAAGATGGAGCGTTGCTGAATTATTACAATAGATTAAGGGTGACGGGTATGCACTATATTTCTCCACAACGTCTTGCGGAACATATCGGCAAGTTTGAATTTAGCGATAAAAAAGAGAACGTTTTCGGATTGCAGTTAGCTGATTTGATTGCCTATCCTATTTCAAGATATGTAATGAATCCCGATAAACCGAACCCGGCATACGAAGTGATTGCCCCCAATATTTATAAAAGCAACGGCAAAATTCTCGGGTTGAAGATATTTCCCGATAAATAAAAAAAGGGTACTCTTTCGAGACCCTTTCCGACCGGGAGACACCCCAGCCCCTAAAATCGTTGCCTACGCACTCGAAGTATTTCTTTTTGGGGAAACTACCCTTTTTGCACTGCAAAGGTAATACTAATTTTGCAGTTTCTGAAATAATAACGCAAAAACAAGTGAAAAAGTTTGTAAACCACCTTATAAAAAGCGAATCCTCGACAACGATTCGGTCTCATTTCGTGTTCCGCATTACACATTTTCACTCCGGACGTTCAAGTCTCCGATTTTTTTGCTAACTTTGCGGGTTCAAGGGGGAATGTCCCCCTTTGATGCTCATTTTTTTGCTTTTCTATTCTAATGGATATTTCCGTAGTCATACCTTTATATAACGAGGCCGAGTCCCTGCCCGAGCTCACCGCATGGATTGAGCGCGTCATGTCCGCCAACGGCTTCTCGTATGAGATTATATTCGTAAACGACGGCAGTTCCGACAATTCGATGGAGGTAATCCGCTCTCTGGCCGCAAAGAATCCCTCCATCCACGCCGTCTCCTTCAGCCGCAACTACGGCAAGAGCCCCGCCCTGAACACCGGATTCGCCCGCGCCAACGGGGATGTGGTGATTACGATGGACGCCGACCTCCAGGACTCTCCGGACGAAATTCCCGAACTTTACCGCATGATTGCCGAAGAGGGTTACGACCTGGTGAGCGGCTGGAAGAAAAAACGCTACGACCCGCTTTCCAAGACCATTCCCACCAAGCTCTTCAACGCCACGGCACGCAAGGTGAGCGGCATCAAGAACCTGCACGACTTCAACTGCGGACTCAAGGCTTACCGCAATACCGTGGTCAAACACATCGAGGTGTACGGAGACATGCACCGATATATCCCCTACCTGGCCAAGAACGCCGGATTCTCCAGAATCGGCGAAAAGGTGGTACGCCACCAGGCCCGAAAATACGGAAAGACCAAATTCGGCCTGGACCGATTTGTGAACGGATACCTGGACCTCGGCACCCTGTGGTTCCAGAGCAAATTCGGCATCAAGCCCATGCACCTGTTCGGCCTGCTCGGCTCCCTGATGTTCCTGCTCGGCTTCATAGCCACATTTATAATCCTGACTCTCAAGTGCGTGGCTCTGTGTTCCTCCTCTTTCAGCTTCTACGTCACCAACTCCGTGTACTTCTACCTGGCCCTCGCCGCGATGGTACTCGGCACCCAGTTCTTTCTTACCGGATTCGTCGGCGAGCTCATAACCCGCAACTCGGCCGAGCGCAACTCATATCAGATAAAAGAAGAGTTTTGAGACATTCCGCACCCATATCGTCCCTGTGCGCGGCGCTCCTCTGCCTGGCGGCCTGCGACAGCTCCGACTGCGGCGACAACCGCAGCTCCCTGCCCCTGGCGGGATTCCGCGCCTCATCCTTTCCCACGCAGGCCATAGCCCTGGACTCCCTGGGCATCGCCGGCATAGGTGCCCCAGCGGACTCGGTGATGCTGTTGCGCGACGCCTCGCAGGCTTACCTGCCACTGGACTTCGAGAAGCACGTCACCTCCTTCGTGCTGCGTTACCGCGACATACCCGAGGCCCTGTTCGACACCATAACATTCCGGTACGACCCCGAACCCTGGTTCGTCTCCACCGAGTGCGGCGTCATCTACAGATACGAGATGCGGGACATAGACCACACCACCCACTTCGTGGACTCCGTGACCTGTCCCTCTCAGGTAATAGACAACACCCCGGGCGAAAACATTTTCATCTACTTCCGCACCGATTCCCCGGATGCGGCGCCTAAACCCGTGAAGCCGTGAAGACCCTGCTCCGCATACTCATCGCCCTGCTGCCGGCGCTGCCCCTTTCAGCGGCGGCGCAACGCCGGGTCACATCCGTGGAGACCGACGACAAGAAGCCCCAGACCCCTACTCTGCACTACTACGACAGACACGGCAACCCGCTGGACGAGCCCGTGCTGTTCCTCGCCACCCTGGACACCGTTCAGTCCGCAAAGGCTTCCGCAGCCCCCCTCTATCCGCGCCTCCACGCCCTGACAGTCGGCATAAACTTCATGGACGGCATACTGGCTGTCGCCGGACAGAAATACGGAGGGGCCGACATACAGGGCTCCCTCTCCATGTGGAACTGGCTCTTCCCCACAGTGGAGTTAGGCATAGGGGGCGCGCACGACACCCCGGACGGAATGAACTTCACATACAGGGGTTCCCCGGCGTTCTACGCAAAAATAGGCGCGGACTATAACTTCCTGTACAAAAGCAATCCGCGATACAAGGCTCTGTTCGGACTCCGCGCCGGATTCTCCTCCTTCTCATGGAGCCTCCGTAACGTGACTGTCGACAACCCTTATTGGGGAGAAACCGCCAGGTTCGACATAACCGGCCAGAGCGCGGCCGCCTTCTACGGCGAACTGCTCGCCGGCATACGTGTAAACATCTACAGGCGGTTCGACCTGGGCTGGAGCTTCCGCTACCGGTTCATGTTCTCCTGCTCCGACGGCTCCTCGTCCCGCCCCTGGTATGTGCCCGGATACGGCGGCCGGGACAACCACTTCGGCTTCACGCTCTCCCTTTCCTACACGCTGCCACTCTCCAGGCCTGAACCGGAGACCAAACCTGCAGAACAGTAAGACCGAACCCCGGTTTTAAGTCCTCGCGCCCCCCTTAATCCTTCCTTAGTCCTTGCGGACCTCCGTTTTCCAGTCGTGGGTCTCCGTTTCAGTCGTTGCGGGTCTCCTGACCCGCAACTTAATGCGAGGATTGTGGCTTGCGGGTCAGGAGACCCGCAAGGACTGAAGACCTGCAACGACTACGGAAAGGACTGAGAAGGCAGTCTTCTGACCTGCAAGGACTGAGTTTTTACATCTTTTCAACTTTTTTTGAATTTTTTTCTTTGTTATTCCAAAAATAATTCTGATATTTGCAGCCGAAAAAGTGAGATGATTGCTTTTCCACCCCCGGATGTCTAAAAGCCTCGTACGGCCCATCCGTCTGATTACCAAGACATAAACACAATTATTAATAACAAATTTTTTACGGACAAATGAAGAAATTTTACTCCCTGCTGACAGCAGCCTGCTTTACTGCTTCAGCTTTCGCTCTCGTGCCCGACACACACAAGGTAGCGAACTTCCAGGTCCCCGGAAACATCAACACCGAGATTCTCCAGAAGATGAATGTCGACATGAAGGATGTAAGCTCCAAAAAGGCCTTCAGAATCAAGAACGAAGCCGACGGTTCGGAATGGGCTTGCCTCATCGCGCTCCCCGGCCAGTGGATGGATGACATCACCGATTATCCCTACTATCAGCTGATGGTATCCATGCAGCCCGTCGACGGTTCTTCCGAGGACATCTATATGCTTCAGATTGCCTGGCCTTCTTACGGTGCTTTGGACGACATGTACGAAGAGGTTGAAGGCGGCCTCAAGTGGGACCGCGCCAAGGTGGAGGCCAAATATGGCGACAAGGCTTTCCAGCCCTACACATACGAAGACTTCGTCGAGGCCAATGGCGGCAGCGGTATGTTCGTAACTCTTCCCGGCCTCTACTACGCTCCCTGTATCATCGGTGTCCAGGCCTTCGGCAACAACCCCTATAACTGGGAAGTAGGCGGCAAGGAGGTTTATCCCATAGCAGCCACACGTACTGACAACGGCTGGGACACAAGCAATGCCTGTACCTGGAACTGGGCTTCTTTCGACTTCGCCACTTCCGACATCAAGGTCGAGTTCACCGGTAAATACTCCAATTCCAGCAGCACCAACCAGCCTTACGCAGGTCAGACCGTGGCAGACCTCAACGGTCTCGGAGTCATACTCGGTTTCGCCGATGTCCTTTGGGATACGGTAGGCGAGGTACACATCTTCAACGGTGGCCGTCAGGAAGCCTTCGACAACTGGACACTCAACTACGGAGAGCAGTCCACACAGCCCCTGAACTTCTACTATATCTGCTTCTGCGACGAGACGATGGGTTATATGTGGAAGGACGAAAACGGCAAGGAAGACCAGAACTACACCAACAAAGACCTTCCCAAAAATGGCGCACCCGGTGCTATATTCAATAAAGACTACCACATGACATACTTCGCAGGCGCTATCTGGGCTCCCGAGAACAGCGAGCTTCCCTACGGTACCTGGTCAATGAAAGTGCCTGAGATGGATAACAACGTTTACGTTCAGAAGCCCGAGGCCTATAACCTCGCGGTTCCCGGTCTGAAAGACAACTACCTTGAACTGGAAGCCTTCCACGGTTCATACGAGGGCTATAAAATCACCAGCGTACCCGAGAAGACATTCCTCGGTATCGGTGACAAGAAACTCGGTCTGAACTACAGAATCGCAGGTAGCCTCACAAACGGTTACTCCATCATGGGTAGCGTTGTAGGCAACATCGTATATCACAACACTCCCGACAAATGGGTTGACGAATACGAGATGCTCCCCGCAGTAGGCAACGTTGACGCCGATGTCATCACCTCTGCTGTTGAGGAAATCGAGAGCGACGCTCCCGTAGTAAGCAAGACTTACTACAACTTCCAGGGCCAGCGTCTGAGCGGCGAGCCCGAGAACGGCATGTACATCGTACGCGCCATCAAGGCCGACGGCACTGTCAAGACTACAAAGATAGCCAAGTAAATCAGGACTCCAATCCAACCGATAAGGCGCGACCCCATTCAGGGGCCGCGCCTCTTTCTTTTGCCCTATCGGCTCCGCCGTTTCAGTCGCGGCGCGGCTCTCAGCTTAAGTCGTTATCAGTCGTCCCCGCTCTTCGTTTAGTCCTTTTAAGTCGTTGTGGGTCTCCATTTAGTCCTTGTGGGTCTCCTGACCCGCAACCATATCAGACGTTGCCGACTTTTTTAGTGCAGCGAAGCGAGGCTTGCGGGTCAGGAGACCCGCAAGGACTGATTTTTTAGTCGTTGCAGGTCTTTAGTCGTTTTAGTCGTTGCGGGTCTCCTGACCCGCAACCATTCCGGACTTTACCGACTTATCGGTGCAACGGGTTGTGGCTTGCGGGTCAGGAGACCCGCAACGACTAAGGAAAGGACTGAGGAAAGGACTGAGGACTGAAAAGACTGAACGGACTGACAAGCCCAAAGAACGCTCAGCCGCCGACGACCCGCAGCCCTCACCAATCCCTATATCTACAAGAATCGGAAATGCCTAAATCCAGCAGGTCTATCTCCAACATTCCCTGCTCGCCACAGTAATTAGGATACGAACAATACCGATACTCCCATGGTTTGAAAACGATACCGGCGCGTACGGGATTGGCATGGATATAATCCATCTTCTGACGCAAATGCTTGATATTCAAAATACAATACTTGTCCGCACCTCGTTGCCACAAATGATAATGCGGAGTGTCGGGATTAGTGTTTTTCGAGACGCTGCACGATGCGTCATCGTTACAGAGTATATTTTCTTCCAAAAAATGCCTGAGCATCCATTTTTTCCTGCTCTCACCCTCATTTTCAAGTATGGCGCCGATAATCTTTCTCGAGGTAAACTTCTTGAAATCACCTATCACTTTCCACAGATGTTCACAATCCGTGTCATGAGCCGCTATCAGATGGATATGGTTGGTCATGAGAACCCAGGCATAGATTTGCAACCCTTTCTTCCTGCGACAATAGTCAAGAGAGTCGGCAATGATACCCTTATATTCCTCACGGGTAAACACATCCACCCAGTCTATAACCGTAATAGTGATGAAGTATACCGTATCGGGAGGGAGAGTCATATATGCACCGGGATAGTAACGGCTCATGATTACGAAGTATTTATCAATTAATCGTGTTAACGCTGCAAGTCAGCGATTTCCAATCGTCCAGTCGTTGTGGGTCTCCTTCTTAGTCGTCGTGGGTCTCCTGACCCACGACTTGATGGAGAATTGTGACTTGCGGGTCAGGAGACCCGCAAGGACTAAAAAAGGACTGATGACTCACAAGGGCTGAAAGGACTAACGGCCCGCAAGGGCTGAAAGAACTGCGGGTCAGTAGGCTGTGTAGGTGAGCGAGGTGTAGTAGTTGTTCATGCCGGTAGCCGACGCTCCGTATCCGTAGGAGAGGGTGATGTAGCCGGTGTTGCCGCCGCCCCACCAGGTGGCCGACGGTCCCGTGCCGCTGTAATTGACATCCACCGGGTTGCCGTAGAGCGCTGTCAGCTGGTTGTACAGATTGTAGTACATGGACTGGTCTCGCATCGCGCTCCAATTATAGAACTGTGTGCCGCTCATCAGTCCGTCGGTGTACATCACCATCGCCTCCGGCCACACATAGCCGAGCTGACGCACATTGCTTAAGTATATGGCGTTGTTCAGATAGCCCGTTACCGTATATCCGGCATTGAACAGCGAATTGATGCCCGCATCGATAAAGGAGCCGAATGTCAGGCCGAGAATAGTGCCGATGGAAGGCACGGCAGGGAGAACCCTCACGTACCGGGGCACCGGGGGCACCCAGTAATTGATGCGGTAAGGGCTTGCTACGGGAGGCCCCCAGTATCCGCCGCCGGGACGGGGAGGACGATAGCCGGGTCTGCGATACTTGTAGTGCGGACGGGAATGATGCGACCAGCTGCCGGGACGTGGAGCGCTGTTGCCGCCGGGGCGATAGCCGGGACGGTTGTCATGGCCGGGGCGTGTAGCGCCGCCGTTGTGACCCGGGCGGTTGTCGTGACCCGGGCGGGTAGCGTGGCCGTTATGGCCGGGACGGTTGTTATGGCCCGGGCGGGTAGCGTTGCCGCTATGGCCGGGACGGGTGTCATTGCCCGGACGGGTGTCGTGGCCGGAATTGCCGGGACGGGCAGAGTGATTCGGCTTGGCGGCGGCGCCTTCATGCCGGAAAGAGTTTCCGGTATTTTTAACCGGAACATCGCCCTTATATCGGTGCTTGTCCCTGTCGCCGACGGAATTGCCGCCGGGACGGGTGCTGCTGCCGCCGGGACGGGTGGAGCTGCCGCGTCGAGGCGCCGACGGACGGGATTCGCCGTGCCGCTGTCCGGATGTACGGGTGGTCTGTGCGGAACGGGAGGAGCCTCGGTGCTGTGCTTCCGCACACAAAGGAGACATGAGAGCCGCCCCGAACAAGGCAGGTATGAGTAGTCGTGTAAGTCGGTTCATATTTACAGGTTTTAGGTTTATATTATATGGCTTAAGTTCACTGTTCGCCAGTATATAGATAAGACAACCCACACGCTGATTAGTTTAAAGGAATCTCCGCGTCGGCGAGGCCACCGTCAAAAATCCCTAAAGAGTACGAAATGGGCGCCCGACAAAGATTTAGGAAAATTTAACGTTTGGAATTGTCACAACAGAATCCGCATTTTATTTCATAATCCGTAAAATAAAGGAATAAAGTGTATAATAAACGGATATTTACACTATAACAATACCGAAAAGCCGCGCCGAGAGCGACATCTCAAATGTTAAATTCGTGAAATTGTGTTGCATTTTCAAAATTTTACACTAACTTTGCGAAGTTTAAATTCCCTAAAGGAATCTTAACACCGGTATCTACCGCCATCGAATCACACCGCATGATGCCCTGACAAGGCTCTAAGAGACTGAAACCCAATATATCGGACCCACGTATAGCCCCACAATGCGGGTCGCGTGTGATGTGGTCGGAGACAAAAAGTGTGCGGAAACCCGCAGGAATTTTTAACATCCGGACAGCCAAAACCTCTTCGTAGCCTACACTATGGAGGGGTTCGAGACGGTTAAAACGACATTGAAACACCCTTAAAAGGAAACGGAAACTGACATATAACACACATATATCAGCAGGAAACAGACTTAAAACTAATATCAGACCCGACTCTTCTCTACAAAGACGAAAGAAAAACAAAATATCACTAAATTATTTCAAGTATGAGAAAACTGTTTTTAACTTCAATGGCCGTAGCAGCCGTGGTATGTGCCGCCCAGGTGGAGGCGCGTACCGTACAGGGCGTGGTCGTTGATGCCGGAACCGGTGAGGAAATCATCGGTGCGACAGTGATGCCCATAGGTGGCGGACAAGGTGTCGCCACTGACTTCGACGGCAAGTTCACTCTCAACGTTCCCGACAACGTGAAGACGGCCCGCATCAGCGCCGTCGGCTATAAGGAGCAAGTCGTGAACCTCACTTCCCAGATGCGTGTCCAGCTGGCTTCTACCGCTACCGCCATCGACGAGGTCGTGGTTATCGGTTACGGTACCGCCACCAAGGAGTCCCTTACAGGTTCCGTAGCTGTGGTGGGTTCCAAGGAAATCGAAGACCGTCCCGTCACCAACGTGGCTACCGCCCTCGAGGGTAACGCCCCCGGCGTACAGGTTAACTCCACCACCGGTTCACCCGGTTCAAGCCCCACCATCGTCATCCGCGGTGTCGGAACCCTTACCGGTACCACTACTCCTCAGCTCGTCGTGGACGGAGTCATCTTCAACGGTGACCTGGCGGACATCAACCCTGCCGACGTAGAGTCCATGACAGTGCTCAAGGACGCCGCCTCCTGCGCCATCTACGGTGTGCGCGGTTCCAACGGTGTGATTCTCATCACTACCAAGAAAGCGAAAGACAAAGGCAAAGCCGAGGTCACTCTCCAGATTCGCGAAGGTATGTACACACGCGGTCTTCCCGAGTATGACCGTCTGAATTCCACCCAGTGGATGGAGACCCAGTTCCAGGCCCAGGCCAACGAGCTCATGGCTTCCCAGCCCCTGAAATATCCCGACCGCGCTACCGCCAACGCTTATCTGCAGCAGACCTTCGTAAGCGGTTTCCTCCAGGGCCAGAACATATTCAACCTGCCCGGCGACCAGCTCTTCGACGAGAACGGCAAAGTGCTAGGCAGCGTACTCCCCGGATACAATGACCTTGACTGGTGGGACGCCATCTCCCGCACAGGTCTCCGTCAGGAATACAACCTGAACGTAGCGGCGGCAGCCGACAAATACAACCTGTTCGCATCTCTGGGTTACCTGAAGGAAGACGGCTACGTCCGTTACTCCGACTTCGAGCGCTACAACGGCCGTTTCAATGTAAACTTCGAACCCACTTCCTACCTGCGCGCAGGCGTCAACTTAGCCGCATCCTACCAGACATCCAACGGTAACCTCGGTTCCGGTAGCGAAGCTGCCTCAAACCCCTTCAGCACCCAGTTCTACGCTCCTATCTTCCCCTACTACGAGCACGATGCCGAGGGTAACATCGTATACGACGCCAACGGCAAGCCCCAGTGGAACATGCGCGGTCGCTTCGACAACCGTAACGCCGCCTACGAGATGCGTCTGAACAAGGCATTTATGGACGGTGGTGTAATCGACGCCAACGCATACGCCACAGCAGTGCTGCCTTACGGTTTCGAGCTGACGGTACGCGGCAACATGAACCGCACCTACACCCACACCACAAACTACTACAACGCCATCATCGGTGACGCAGTTCCCATGGGCCGACTCGCCGAAGGAAGCTCTCAGTACCGCAACCACACATTCATGCAGAACCTGAACTGGCGCCACAACTACGGCACAGAGGAGTGGATGCACGGTATCGACGTAGTTTTGGGCCACGAGAACACCACATCGTACACCGCAAGCCAGTCCGCTATGATGAACAATCAGATCGAGGACGACTACTACGCTTTCAACAACTTCCAGGAAAGCCAGGGCACTCCTACAGGAAGCTACGGCGAAGGCCGCACAGAGTCTTATCTGGGCCGCGCGCGCTACAACCTGAACGACACCTACTTCGCAGAGGCCTCTATCCGCCGCGACGGTTGCGACCGCTTCGCCAAGGATAACCGCTGGGGTACATTCTGGAGTGTCGGCGCAAGCTGGATTTTCTCCAAAGAGAAATTCATGCACTCCGTGAACTGGCTCGACTACGGTAAGCTGCGTTTCTCCTACGGTTCCGTAGGTAACTACCTGGCAGCTCCCGCTATGGCTTACACCTCCCTGTACTCTCAGGTTTCATACGACAACCTCTACGCCCTGGTTCGCTCCTCTATCGGCAACCCGTTGCTGAGCTGGGAGGCACAGAAGACCCTTGACATCGCCATAGAAGGCACACTGTTCCAGAACAGACTCTCCTTCTCTATCGGCTATTTCGACAAGTCTTCCTCCGACCTGATTTACGAAGTCATGACTCCTATGTCCATGGGTTATATGCCTTGGGTCTATTCAAGCATGACAATCCCCACCAACATCGGTAAGATTTCCAACCGTGGCTGGGAACTCTCGTTCAACGGTACAATCATGCGCAACGAAAACCTCCTCTGGACAGCTTCTTTGGACATGACCTTCCTGAAGAACAAAATCAACAAACTTCCCTACCAGAACCGCAATATCAACAACGGTATGCAGACATGGTGCGAGGGCCGTTCAAGATACGCATGGTACCTGCCCACATTCGAGGGTGTGGACCAGATGACAGGTAACTCTCTGTATCGCTTCGACGAGCAGGAGTACAAGTACTACTACAGCCATACCGCCACTTATACGGATGAGGAACTCGACGAGATGTGGAAGCAGGAGCAGGCCAACGCCGCCAGCAGCCTCGTGACCATCAACGGCAAGACCTATACCAATAAGTCCAGCTTCGCCACCTATGCTTGGCAGGGCGACGCCCTCCCCACCGTATACGGTTCCTTCGGCTCCAACCTCGCTTATAAGAACCTTAGCTTCGGCTTCCTGTTCACATACAGCCTGGGCGGCAAGGTGTACGACGCATACTATCAGAGACTGATGTCCGTAAGCGGCAAGGTATCCAACTTCCACAAGGATGTGCTCAACGCATGGACCGGCGTACCCGAAGGCATGACAGCCGACAGCCCCAACCGTCTCGACCCCAACGGCGTTCCCGTCAACAACTCCCAGTACTCCCTGGACAACAACGCCAACTCCGACCGCTTCCTGACCGATGCCTCATGGCTCGTGCTCAAGAACATCAACGTCAGCTACAAGCTGCCCGAGAACTGGACACGCGCCCTGCAGCTCCAGAGCATCAACGTAGGCTTCTCCGTAGACAACCTCTTCACAGTAGCCAAGCGCAAGGGTCTGAACCCGCAGATGACTTATTCAGGTCAGCAGGATGCCTCTACACCCGGCTTCATGACGAACCGCGTATTCTCCTTCCAGCTCACCGCTCGCTTCTAATCAGGGCATCACAGAGTTGAATTCAATTAATTTCAATCAAGCAAATCAATCATGAAAATCAAGAATATTTTCAAGAATGTAGCTGCAGCGGGCGCTTGCACATTGATGATGACAGGCTGCGCAAGCGACTACCTGGACACTCCGGTACACGGTATCGTAGACGCCAAGGCTATATGCAGCACTACCGACAACGCACGTGCAGCCGGAATGACCTTATATCAAAGTATGTTCCGCATGAGTGAAAACCTCGCCCAATTCCAGGCATACATTCAGGGTGAATTAGGTCTAGGCTACTACATCGGCGAAATGCCCGGTCAGGATATGTTCATCAACTTTATCAATGACGGAATCGGCTCATCCTGGAACATCTATTACAATCAGGAAAACGGCTATATCAACTCCGGCGACTATGTATGGAACCGTCCTATGTGGCTTTATTGCTACGCCAATATCGCACAGGCCAACGAAATCCTCCACTACATAGACGACGCCGAGGGCGATGAGGCGACCCGCCTGCTCACCAAGGCTCAGGTCTACACCATGCGTGCCCACCTGTACTTCCGTCTGCTTCAGGTTTACGCCCCCCGTTGGGAAGACTCCAACAACGGCGAGAAGCTCAGCTCCGTAGTGCTCCGTACAGGTATCGAGGAGCAGGACGCGAAGGAAGTGGCTCCCATGAAGGACGTATTGGCCCTCATCTACTCTGACCTGGACGATGCCATCAAGCTGTTCGAGCAGGTAGGCAAGTTCACCCGTCAGACATATTACGAACCCACTCTGAACGTAGCCTACGGCGTATACGCACGTGTGGCCGCCCTGAAACATGACTGGGAAAAGTGCCGCGAAATGGCTCACAACGCCCGTCAGGGTTACCGTCCCGCCACCACCAAGGAGGCGATGAGCGGCTATATGGCGGTGAACCCCAACGATTGGATGTGGGCTCCCTCCTTCAATCAGGATGTCAACGCCATCTACGGTAACTGGAACACATTCCACTGCTGCAACACCATCGGCGCCAACAGCAACCGCTACACCAACAGCATCGAAATCAGCCTCTACCGTCAGATTCCCGAGACCGACGCACGTCGCGACTGGTGGATGACAGTAGACAAACTGACCGGCGTGAACGAGGCATTGGCTTACAACACCCGTATGGTGGACCAGTCAAACATCAACTGGACCGGCGCTCCCCTGCTGCGTGCCGCCAGAACATGGCTTGACGAACACCAGGCAAAATATGAAATCCCCGGTTCTAAGGCTTATAGCGGCGAGACCTCCACTTGCGTAATCCGCAACGGCGCGCAGGTTAAATTCTGGGCCGACGGCGATACCGGCGAGAAGCAGATGTGCCAGTACCCCTTCATGCGTGCCACCGAGATGTACCTCTACGAGGCCGAGGCATGCGCGGAACTTGGTTTGACTACCGACGCTCAGGCACTCCTCGAGGCTGTCAACACACCCCACAACCCCACTTACAAATGCACGGCTTCCGGCCAGGCCCTCATTGACGAGGTCCGTCTGTACCGTCGTATCGAGCTTTGGGGCGAAGGCTTCAACTGGTTTGACTTCAAGCGCTGGAACATCCCCGTCAAGCGTATGGCTTGGGTAGCCGGCGACGTAAACTCCGGTAACACCGTTCCCGGTCTGGACGTAGAAATCCCGACAACCCGCAACAACGGCTGGCGTCACGGCGTACCTGTAGGCGAGCGCCGCTACAACACCGCCATCACAACTCCTATACCCGGCGAGGTACTGAACTGATAACCGACCCGACACATAAAGCTAAGGCAGGCGCGGCAACCCCGCGCCTGCCTTAGCTTT
>ERZ860264.159-NODE-159-length-61724-cov-5.611880_pt1 | contig 61724 bp, 57 predicted proteins | sample MGYA00509980_ERZ860264 | MGnify/ENA primary metagenome ERZ860264 (study PRJEB30046, sample SAMN00715212) | human gut metagenome | study: EMG produced TPA metagenomics assembly of the A metagenome-wide association study of gut microbiota in type 2... | reverse complement strand
CCATAATCAATATGCCCAGCAAACGATAAACATTCTTTCTCATCCTTATTGAATTAACTCGGTATCGGGATTTTCCCAAATCCATGCCTGAGGATGTTTGGCCTTATGGCCATCGCTTCGCATCACGGACATCAATTTATCGCGGTCCCGAGATGCTGCGGAATATACCCTGCTCACCTTGCCATTGCTCACAATCCGCAGGTCTGAGGAGTCAGGCTGCTGAGAAATAAACTCTTCGCAATCGGCCTCTTTGGTGAATGTGGCTACTATCAGGTAAAAACGGGCTGAATCTTCCTGCTGAACGGACATATCCGCAGTCTCTGTTTCAGGCTCACTGACCTGAGCAGGAGGATTGTTGTCTGTATTGTTTAGCTTTTCGGCAATCTTCTCCACTCCGGGTACTACCGAGGCATACTGCCGGGGTGCGGACATGGGAGTGCCGGGACGGTTGGCTGAAGGAAGCAGCAGAGTAGCCGCTGTGAACAGACACACGGCTGCCATGGCGGCATATCTTACCACGCGGCGGGGCACTCGGAATGTGTAGTAGTTTTCTTTGGATGCCGCCGATGCGCTCTCTGTCTTAATTTCAGAAGCCTCTTTTTTGTCTTGGCTCTCCGAAACGGGACTGATGGCACTCCAGATGTGGCTGAAACGGGGTGCATAAGGCCGGAAACTGATGTTGCGTTCCTCATTGAGCCTGAGTATGCCGAGATGGCCCAAAGAATATTCTCCTTCCATATCGAGCGCGTTACGGCAATTCTCTGACGCTTCACTCACCATAACCGCAGCTTCTTCAAAACTCACCTTGCAACGGCGTGCCACCGAGTGACACAGCAACCCGTCGGAAGTCACGATTGAAGAGTTGAAACAAATCCGGGTGGCAGGCGCGGTCAGCTCTCCGCTTTCCTTACAATATGAGGCATCCCGGTGTGTGCGCAGGAAAGCGCCTATGCCGGGAAAAATTACGCAGTCATGGGTGCGTAACAGGAACTCGATATGTAAGCTGATATTCTGCAAACCAGGAAGATATTTCTCAATAAGGTTATATCGTGTGTTAATACGTCATCTCCGTTTTCCGAGGCTAACGTTGTGCAAAGTTAAGGAATATTTTTGGCTTCGGCAAGTGTTTGCAGAGCTATTTTCAGGCCCTGATTTGTCCGGCAGAGTAAAACTCTTGAACCACAAAACGTTGCCCCTTGAAAAAAATCGGAGCAACGTTTTGTGCATAATTCACATTCCTGTTCAGACAAAGAGCGAACCTGTCTGGTAAACCAATACCGCTAAAATGTAAGCCACTCCGGTATTGTATAACAAGGTGAACAATGCGTATTTCCAGCTATTGGTCTCTCTTGCGATGGCAGCCAAGGTGGCTATACATGGAAAATACAACAGGACAAAGACCATGAACGCGAGGGCGGTCATCGGAGTGAACGGTGGCTTCCCGGTTATAGGCGACGGCTGCATAAGCCGCTCAGAGAGCATAGTCTCATTGTCGTCTGTTCCCGTATAGAGGACTCCCATAGTGCTTACCACTATTTCTTTGGCCGAGGCTCCGGCCATCAGAGCTACGGCGGGACGCCAGTCCATTCCCATTGGGTACATGACCGGCTCCACGAAGTGGCCTACACGTCCTAAAATTGAATTCGACTGCTGATACTGGACCAGCATTGCCTCCTCGCTCGGATTCGTCCCTGACGATGCAAGAGCCGGAGCCTCGGTGTTCATGAATTCTTTGTCTGAGAGCATCTGCTCCTGTGTGGCATGCGGGAAGTAGGAGAGCGCCCAGATAATTATCGAGGCTACCAGAATCACGCCTCCCATTTTGCGCAGGTACTGTTTGGCTTTATCCCACATACCCATAAGGGTGGACCGCATAGCCGGCGTACGATAGGGGGGCAGCTCCATAACAAACGGGGTCTCATCCTTCTTGAACCAGAATTTCCTGAGCAATTTGGCGGTGAGCGCTCCAACCGCTATTCCTGATATATACAGGCAGAAGAACACAAGCGCGGCATGTTCCGGAAAGAAGCATCCGCTAAGAAGCACGTACAGGGGAATACGCGCCGAACAGCTCATGAAAGGAATTATGAGAATCGTTATAAGGCGCGAAGACCTGCTTTCTATGACACGTGTGCCGAGGATAGCGGGCACATTGCAGCCGAAGCCCATAAGCAGCGGAATGAACGATTTCCCGTGAAGCCCTATGTGGTGCATCAGTTTGTCCATTATGAAAGCTACCCTCGCCATATACCCGGACGCCTCCATAAAAGTTATGAAAGCATACAGAATCAGAATTTGCGGAAGAAAGACAATCACGCTGCCCACACCGCCTATAATGCCGTCCACCACCAGAGACTTCAGCGGTCCTGGCTCCATCGCTCCATCAATGGATTGCCCCAATGCGTCAATTCCGGCCTCTATCCAGTCCATAGGATACTGCCCTAATGTGAACGTGCTCCAGAATGTAAGCCACATTACGAGCAAAAATAGAGGGAATCCGAACAACTTGTTGGTGACAAATGCGTCTATAATCGAGGTAGTCTTATGCTCCTTTTTAACGTCCTGAGTCATAGTCTCCTCCAAAGCTCCCGCTATGAACCCGTACTTCTCCGACGCTATTGCGGCCTGAGCGTCCTCGTTCAGTAAATGCTGTATGCGCTTCTCCTCTTTGTCCCTAAGGGCTATCAGTTCTTTACCCTGTGGAGATTTGCTTACCAGCCCTTCCATCTCAGGGTCGCGCTCAAGCAGCTTTATGGATATATATCGCGGAGCGAAATTATTTGTGAAGCCTCCGTCCTTCTTAACGAAGTCTTTCAGTTCGTTCACGCTCTGTTCAAGGTCAGGACCCAGGTTCACATGTATGTGGCGGGTATCCGGATTACGCATCTCGTATACATCTATCACCGTGTCCATAAGCTCCTTAAGACCCTTGTGGGCGGAAGCCACTGTCGGCACCATAGGCACACCTAACAGTTTACCCAACTGCTTATAGTCCAACACCGCCTTGCTGCGCTCCAGTTCGTCGTACATATTCAGGGCTATCACCATCGAGCGGTTCATGTCTATGAGTTCGGTGCTGAGGTAGAGATTACGCTCCAGGTTTGAAGCCACCACTACATTCACGATTACATCCGGAGGGGTGTCCTGCATATAATCCATCACGTACTTCTCCTCCGGACTGTAGGCCGATAAAGAATAAGTGCCGGGGAGGTCGGCGATATTGAACCGGTAACCTTTATACTCCAGATAGCCATACTTGGCATCCACCGTCACTCCGGCATAATTGCCCACATGCTCATGAGCGCCCACCAGGGCATTGAACAGCGATGTCTTGCCGCAATTAGGATTGCCTAACAATGCCACGTTGATTACCTTGTCATGCCGGATATGGTCTGCATTTGTGTCGGCGTCAGACACTCCATGGGAAGATGTCGCGCCCGAAGAGGCCAGATGATGCTTCCAGTCCTGCACACTTACGCACTCTATTAGCTCGGCTTCCGAGCGACGCAGGCTCACCTCATAACCCATGAGCGAATACTTTACGGGGTCTTGAAGCGGAGCAGTGAGTAAAGACTTGACCTCCCGCCCGCGTACAAACCCCATCTCCATGACGCGCTTGCGAAACGCTCCATGGCCTAATATTTTGACAATGACCGCACTTTCGCCGGTCTTCAAATCAGCTAATGTCATATATACCAACGAATTCGGCCGGAGCCGATATGACTCCGCCTCATAATTAAATACAAAATTACTCAAAAAAGTCCATTAAGACTAATCCATGGACAAATATACCCTAAGGAGAGTATTCAGGCATATGTAAGCCGTCAGTCAATTTCTTACTGTAAAATGGTTAAGAAAGAGAGATTTTTGGGCAATAAACGTTAACCGAAGTTAAAACGGAAGGAAAGTTTTGTCATAGAGCAGAAAAGCTATAAATTTGCACACAATTATCAGACTGACCGGGGGTGACTGGCTTTGACAGCGCTCTGACGGAGGTCGGCAAGCATGCAGAGCAATGGCATCTATGCTCTATAATCTATGGGTGTCGAACTTTAATTGGCGAAAATAACAACTACGCTCTCGCTGCTTAATCTGAAGTACAGTAGGATTGCTTAATCTCTGCCCAAAGGATGGCAGAGACGAGACATCACCCCATTGCCCCGTCCTGAGACGTTTGGATAAGGTGGTGCTAAGAAATTCAGGAATAGGGGAGTGCCCGCTCCGAGTACTCTCCGAAAACAAGGAGCTAAGGATTGGATTGGTAGTCGCAAGCCTGTCCCGTCCCTACAATCAAGTTGATGACTAAGCATGTAGAAAACCGGCAGCTGCGGCGTTTGGACGAGGGTTCAATCCCCTCCACCTCCACTTGTAACCTCGGACTGAAATCAGTCCGAACAAGACAAACCTCAGACTATCGAATAGTTCTGAGGTTTTATCAAATTTGTTATGGAAATGAAATTCTGTCAGAGCTGCGGAATGCCGCTCTCAAACGAAATCCTCGGCACGAACTCCGACGGTACTCCTGACGAGGATTATTGTCTCTACTGCTATAAGGACGGCAAGTTTACTCAGGAGATGACTATGGAGCAGATGATTGACCACTGCGCCCGGTTTACAGATGAAATCAACAGACAATCAGGTCAGAATCTGACAAAAGAACAGGCAAAGGAAATGATGCGCCGGTTCTTTCCACACCTCAAACGTTGGAAATACTGATTTTATGAGCGACGAAATTCTTTATGTCCTCCTTCCGGACTATGCGGCGCACGAGGTCGTGTATCTCTCGCAAGCCATCGCTTCCGATGAATATGCTCTGAAAGCGAATCCAAAATATGTAAACAAGGTAGTCGCTCCCTCTATGGAACCCGTCAAGTCTATAGGCGGTTTCCGCACCTTGCCTGATTATTCATTCGACACGATGCCTGACGATTATGCGGCATTGGTGCTTATAGGTGGTTTTGGGTGGTCTACGCCGGTTGCGGAAAAGGTGGCGCCTATAGTCCGGAAAGCCATTGAGGAAGGCAAGATTACAGGTGCTATATGCAACGGAGCTTCGTTCATGGCAAAATATGGATTCCTCAATACCGTCAAACACACCGGCAACGGATTGGAGCAATTGAAATTATGGGGCGGTGAAAACTATACCAATCAGGACGGCTATATCCACGCGCAGGCGGTTAGCGACGGGAACATCGTGACGGCCAACGGCTCAGCGGCCCTGGAATTTGCGAAAGAACTTCTCTTGTCGCTTGAGAACGATACGGCGGAGCGCATAGAAATGTACTATCAGTTTAACAAACAGGGATTCTGCAACTTGTTCCCTGAAAACTGATGCAATCATTGCCTTCCATGTCAAGGTATTTTCGCAAGCACCACGCCAGTTGACAACAGACGGCATAATCCATTTTGCCTATTGTGGAAGCTCTTACCAACTGGAGACACGAGAACTTTGACGCCATTATCTCAAACCGTCAAAATAAAACATAAGAGGAATGAATACTTTGAGCAAATCCCATCTCATTGAAAAAGCCCGGAATCTTCTTGCTGAATGTTCAATCGTGACGATTGCATCAGTAAACAGCGAAGGATACCCGCGTCCTGTCCCGATGGCCAAGGGCGATACTATCGGGTGCGGCATTATATGGATGGCAACCAGAGCTGATTCTGTGAAAATAGCGGACTTCAGACGTAATAAGAAAGCCGGCCTATGTTACGAAAAAGGCGGTGCAAGCGTATGTATGCGTGGAACTGTCGAGATTATCGATGATGAGGATATCCGCAAAGAGAAGTGGCAAGACTGGTATATAAATCATTTCACCGGTGGCCCTGCAGACCCGAATTACGTTCTGCTGAAATTTACCGCTAACGAAGCATCCGTCTGGATTGACAATATGTTTGCTCGCATAGAGTTATAAGCAACCAGCCTTGGCCAAAGATAAAGCGATATGAAAGTTTTTCGGCCGAGAGAGGAATTACGCCCATACGTGCGCTACTATTGGACGCTTGAGAGCCACGAGCCATTCAGCGCCCTGACATTCCCTATCGGTTGTCCTCAGATTATTTTTCATCGCGAATCGCCCCTCTATATCCCGGAATTGAAACAATGTCAAAGCCGGTTCACCGTCAGCGGACAGGTCGATTTCCCGGCACATATTCAATCTGCCGGAACTCTGGATATGATAGTGGCGGTGTTCTTCCCCCATACCATCGGGATGTTTATAGACACGCCGCCATCGGCTTTCCACGACCTTGAAATAAACGGTTATGACATAGCTAATCGGAGCCTGAATGAAGCGGCGGCAAAAATCTTCGACAGTAAGGACGGAGCCGATTCCATCGCCATTCTCGAACAATGGCTTATGACCAAGATAAATCCCTCTCTGAATCTCAGAAGGATAGAGAATACGCTACAGATTCTTTTTCGCCATCCGTCCGTTCCTGTCGCCAGTCTTGCCGAATATGCCTGCCTAAGCAGGAAACAATATGAACGGGTATTCAATGAACAAGTGGGAATGAACCCGAAAGAATACTGTCGTGTGGTCCGCTTTCAGAAATCACTGAGGATGATGCAGCTCGGTTCTAACCGCTATGCGGCTATAGCTGCGGAATGTGAATACGCCGACCAGTCGCATTTTATTCGCGAGTTCAAGGTGTTCAGTGGCCATACGCCCAAAACGCTGCTTAAACATTGTATCCCATATTCCGACCTTTTCACTGACCCTGCATTATCTGAGTATTGATGTGGAAACATTCTTCTCATCGCTTATTTCACCGGACTGGCTGACTTTTCGGCCGTAATTGAATGTATAGGTCACGGAGAGTGAAATACGGCGGTGATACTCCGAACCGAATTGTGTCACTCTGCTGTCATACCAACGGGTTGTCAATGTGTCTTCGCTGAATTTCCATGAAGACTGGAATAGATTGACCGACGACACCTGGATATTCCAGCCATGTGAAGACCATCCGGCACCTGCCGAATAACTCATGGGCATCTTTCTCAAATATGCGTTTTCCCCGTCCACGTAGCTTGTTCCAGAGTCATAATATACGTTGAAGAAGAATTTGCCGAGATAATAATCCGCGTTGACACTCGCCGTAAACGGGAAATGTGACATGCTGTTGCTGCCGGTGGTTTTGTATAGCAGAAGACGTGGCGCCACGGAGAAAGACAATCTGCCGTCCAAGAACTTGCCGGTCAAGTCGGCTCCAATCTGTCCGTGATTGTAATCACCGTCGTTCTGATACTTCTTCATCATCGCTCCGAGGGGGCCGTCAGGAGTATAGACGGATATCTGGCGGTCTGCTATACGGAATACCGTGGCGTATGCCGACATCTGCCACTTATTGTTTGGCAGCCATGTATAGCTTATGTTGGCAGAGGTGTTGCGAGAACATCTCAAGTCAGGGTTACCGGATATATACATCAGTTCGGACTGCCGTATTATATTGGGATTCTTCATTGTCGCGTCGGGTGAAAAAGTTGCATATTGGAACCAGAGGCTGATGGAGTGTTTCCGATTGGGAGCGTACTGTATGTTTATGTGGGTAAACGGATAACTGTCTTTCATCGTTTTTCCGTTTATATAGTTGGATTCAAACGCATAGCCTCCGTCAATGCTTCCGGCTATCTTCTGATAATTAATCGCCACTCCAAATGTCATGCCGGTGAAAGTCTGCCGGAAACGATTGGTGGCATCGCTTGAGCCGGAATAGTCTATTTCCGTATGTCCGCCGCCTGAAGATAAATTTGAAAACAATGTTATTTTGTCCGACAATGTTTTGTTTGCCTGTACCGTGCCTCTCAGGAACCACGAACCCTCATCCGCATGGTTTTCTATGGATTCAGTGTCTGTCGTGTAGTTTGAAGTGGTCTTGTTATCGGCATATTCAGCCTGAAATGTCCCGTTTAATGACCATCCCTGACCGAGAGAAGTAAAAAGTTCGCTGTTCCATCCGAGAGTATTGTTCCCGGACGGAGATTCAGCGCTATATGTCTCCGAGGGGTACAGGGCCGAGAAATTCAAGTAGCCGGACGTCGAATATTCAGGCGTATTGATTCTGCTGTAGGATACAAGATTGCGGAATGAAAAATTCTTGTTCCTGTTCCATGAGGCCCGTAAAGCCGAATACAGGCCTCGCTGATGCTTTCTGCCGGTCCGTGTGCCGCTTTCACGTCGTATTGTGCCTGATTCCAGTCTGTAAGTTTCATCCGTGACTGAACCGATATGGGAATTGCAGTCATAATCTCCCGACAATACGAAGTCATATTCCATTTCTTTGTAAGCGAATTTCGAATAAACGGACGTCTCTCCGCTACGCGCCATAAAACGCTCTTTCGCGCTGAGCTTGGTATATCCTCCATAGGAATAGGAATGTGTTATGAAGTTCACTACGTGCTGGGCACGTTGGAATCTCGAATCTGTAGGGAAATCAAGATATTCCACCCTCTTGACATCAATCGGATTCAACCCGCTGACATCCTCTTTGGTCGCAGGATGAAAATTTATATATAGGCTTACACTCAGATTGTCTGCTGTCTTGACTGTTTCGGCGATTGGATTCACATTCAACTGCGGTATGTTCATCCTTGAAAGGAGGGACACGCCGTCAGAGGATGTCGACTTCTGCATGGCGGTAGGGAAATAGACCGTTTCAGTAGCGCTTGTACGCTGAGCGTCGGCCACTACCGTCACCTCTTCAAGTTCTTTAATCATCAACGAGTCCGGTTCTGCCGTCTGTCCCTGAGCTGCCATAGGGAACAATATCAATGGAAGTATAATCTGTTTCATGTCGCGAATTTAGGATTAGTCGTCTTATTTGACCCTTATTCACCCTTATTTAGTCTTAATCTTGCGTCTCGCATAAACGAGGATTAAGTGATTTTTACTAATTTTGCATTGATATGAAACACTTTAAGCTGATTCTCGCTTCGGTACGCATCATATTCACTTTGCTGTTAGCGGCCAACGTGTTTTTCATGGTGCAGCTGTATAATTCCATTAAAGACAGATATCTAAGTGATGTAGAGCAATGTCTGTGCCGCGCCGACCAGATTGAGACGGTCGACAGGATAATCGATGCCGGGCTCGCCGGAGAGGATGATGTGGTCTGGGTCAATATAGGTCTGCAGAAATCCGATGTCGACGGTACGATGGATGTAGATGAATTACGCGAAAAAAATTACTCACAGGGATTCCGTCGCGTAGACAGACAGATTATCTCCATAATAGCCCGGCATCTTCATGACAACAGTTATGCCGACAGAATAGGAGAACCGAATACATCGAGATTGGAAGAATTTTTCCGCCGAGACCTAGCTTTCTCAGGTTATTATCCGGAAGAAGTGTGTGTCGTGGTTCCCGGAGGCACACTGGAGTATCCCTCTGATTTGTGGGAAATAACTTATCATGTCGACGATGATATCACATATTATGCGTATATATCGCCGTTGACCAAAAACATTCTCGGCGAGATGAGCGGGGTCATTGTCACGAGTGCCCTGATAGCACTTTTGCTGACTTTCGGATTCTGGTATCTTCTCCATGTGATAGCGCGACTGCGTACCATCGAGGAAATGAAGGATGATTTCACAAACAATATGACCCATGAACTCAAGACCCCTATTGCCATTGCATACGCAGCCAATGATTCCTTACTTCAGTTTCCGGACCCTGCCGACGAAGAGCGGACAAAGAAATATCTGACAGCCGCACTTGAACAATTATCCAAACTTGCCGGTCTGGTGGAGAATATACTCGCCATGAGTATGGAGCGGCGAAAACATCTTGCTATGGACAAAGAGAAAATCAATCTCAAGGAATTCCTGACATCCGTAATCGAGCAACAGAAGCTCAAGGCTGACAAACCATGTGATATCATATTGGAATGTTCTGAAGATGCCGCCGTAGAAGCCGACCCCACTCATTTTTCAAATGTGATAGGAAATCTTATTGACAACAGTGTCAAATATTCCGGAGATACGGTTTCCATTCATATCGAGGCGGATGCTGCAGGCATATCTGTGTCAGACAACGGAATCGGTATTCCCGAAAAGTCTTTGTCCGAAATATGGAACAAATTCTATAGAGTGTCTCACGGAAACCGCAGTGAAGTCAGAGGATATGGAATAGGCCTGTTCTATGTGAAATCCATCGTTGACAAACACGGTTGGACAATCGGAGTGGAAAGCGAACAAGGTAAAGGGAGTAAGTTCAACATAAAATTCAAAAACGATGAGCAATAAAATATTATTGGTTGAAGATGACCCGACACTGTCCATGATAATCTCCGACACATTGCGGCGCGACGGTTTTGAGATTATGACAGCCGGCAACGGAGAGGAGGGCCTGAAAAACTTTACCCGGCAGGGAGCCGACCTTATAGTAGCCGATGTGATGATGCCACGCATGGATGGTTTCGAAATGGGACGCCGCATCAGACAGATTGACCGTAGGGTGCCTATCCTTTTTCTGACTGCCAAATCTGGAATCGATGACATCGTGGAAGGGTTTGAACTCGGAGGCAACGATTATCTGAAAAAGCCATTCAAAATGCTTGAACTGATAGTCAGAATCAAGGCGTTACTCCGAAGAAATATGCCAGATGACGGAGAACGACTAACCATAGGACAATATACTCTTGATGTGCCGACACAGAGGCTTGAAAATTCTCAAGGCGACTCCGTTCAGCTGACAGTGATTGAAACCAAAATATTAAGGGAACTCGCCTTAAATCGCGGCAACACGGTGGAGGCATCCGTACTTATGCGACTGATATGGCAGCGTGACGACCCTTACAGCCGGAATTCCCTCCACGGCTTTATACATAAATTACGCCACTACCTGCGCCATGACAGCTCAATCCTGATACTCAATCAGAGGGGAATCGGGTATATGCTTGCAATCAAAAAATAAAATGTCTCTTTTGTTCTATCAATAATCGTAGCGTCGGCGTAACTTTGCACACAAAAAAAGATGAGACAGGAAGTAAATCCGAAGGAAACGTCCCGGGCATACGCTTTCGACATGTGGATGAAGGCGCCTATGCCGATGGTGACGCTAATCAAGACTCTTGACGTCACTCGGCTCCGCCATATCAGCCGAAAGAGACATTTGAAATTCAATATGCTCATGTGCTGGTGTATAGGCAAAACAGCCACACGGTTCAAGGAATTCTATATGCTCCCGGTCGGCGATAAAATGATGCGTTACGACACTATCGCCGTGAACACTATTGTCGCGAATCGCAAAGGAGAAATCAGTTCATGCGACATCCCTCTATGCGACGAACTGTCAAAATTCAATGCAGATTATCTTCGCCTGACACGACAGGTCGCCGAATCATGCGAAAACCACGACATCACCGACAGCATGGTTATCGGGACATCGGCACTGGCGCAATACGATATTGACGGTGCGGTAGGGATGTACAGCGGCATATTCAACAATCCCTTTTTGATATGGGGGCGATACCGCCAAAATTGGTTCAAGACATATCTGACAGTCTCGTTTCAATTCCATCATACGCAGATGGACGGAGCGCACGCGGCCCGATTTCTATCCTTATTGCAGAAGGAAATTCATATTCTTTCCCTTTGATTAAGACATTTTAGGCGTTTGCGTCGGCTGGAATCATGGATAATAATTATCACATAAGAAAAAAGACTCTTACAACGAAGTGAATCAGAGAAATATATATTAACTTTGTACCATAAATATACCTTGATATGGAAAAACTGGATGTTTTCGATTGCTCGAATGTCTTTATAGCATGCTACTGCACAAGTAACTGCAAATGTGTCCATTGCAATCGTGAACACACCTTAATCTATATTTATTCCGGAGAACTTGAAATTACAGAAGGGAACCGCAAGACAATCCTGCGTCCCGGAGATTGCGCGTTCATGCGGCGCGACAACCGTATGTGGCTGCAGAAACGAGTGGGCGAAGATAGACAGTACCGTTCCATCGTCCTGAAATTCTCAAGGGAGTTCCTGAGAGAGTTTTACCAGACATTGAACCGCCGGGAGCTACCGGCGGTTGCGAAGCGAGACAAGTCCAGCCTGCACGTATTGCCTTCGAACCGAATCGATATACGCAGTCTATTTGGGTCTGTGCTTCCATATTTCGATGCCGAGATTGCGCCATCGGACGAGATACTGAAACTGAAGATGATAGAGGGGATATATGTAATCCTGAATACCGACATTAACTTGTATGCCTCGTTGTTCGATTTCGTAGAACCGTGGAAGATAGATATTTTGGGTTTTATGGAAAAGAATTATATGAATGAGCTTTCAATGAAGGAAATGGCTTACTACACCGGGCGCAGTCTCTCCACGTTCAAACGCGATTTTCGCCGATACAGCGATTTGACACCTCAGAAATGGCTGATACAGCGGCGGCTTCAGGCGGCGCATGAACTGATACGCAAAGGCGGGAAAAAGGTCTCGGAAATATGTTTCGACGTGGGTTTCAAAAATCTGTCACATTTTTCAAAAGCCTATAAAGAGACTTTCGGTGTCGCTCCGACAGAACATGCGCGTTAGAGGTCCCGTTGACCTTTTCAGCAAAATTCTTTGAGCCTTGCAGCAAAACCGCCGCGAGGCTTTTGGTGTAACTTTGCACCGGAAATATACAATACACTATGAACAGAATCATTTTAATCTCATTATTAAGTATCTTATCATTTAATGTCATGACACAGCAGATTAACGAGAATCGCTTTCGAAGCGGAGTGAAGAAAGAAATAGTGCAGACAGCGGGGCGTGACGCGCTCGGAGACTTCGCCCCGGAGTTCGCACATCTTAACGATGATATCCTTTTCGGTGAGGTATGGAGCCGTAACGACCTTCTGTCCCTCAGAGACCGCAGCCTTGTCACAATCACATCGCTCATATCACAGGGTATTACCGACAGTTCGCTTACATTTCATCTTCAGGAAGCGAAGAAGAATGGAATCACCCGTACGGAAGCCGCAGAGATAATCACCCACATCGCATTTTATGCAGGCTGGCCCAAGGCATGGGCGGCGTTCCGCCTTGCCAAAGATGTATGGAGCGATGACACCAAGGGCGATGATGCAAAGTCCGCTTTTCAACGCGAGATGATTTTTCCGATAGGAGACCCCAATACGGCTTATGCGAAATATTTTACCGGAAACAGCTATCTTGCCCGGATTTCAAACGAGCAGATTCCATTCGCAAATGTCACTTTCGAGCCCGGATGCCGCAACAACTGGCATATACACAAGGCTGAAAAAGGTGGAGGACAGATGCTTGTCGGAGTCGCCGGCCGTGGCTGGTATCAAGAGGAAGGGAAATCCGCTGTGGAGATTCTTCCCGGGACGGTAATCAATATTCCGGCCAACGTGAAGCACTGGCACGGAGCAGCAAAAGATTCATGGTTCGCACATCTGGCTTTCTCCGTATCAGGAGAAAAGACTGAAAATCTATGGCTTGAACCGGTCACGGACGAGGAATACGGAATACTGAAATAACAAAGGGCTTCAATAGAAATGGGTATGAAAAATTTATTAATCATGTTCAGCGTGCTCGTAGCGTTCTGTATGTCCGCCTGCGCACAAAACAATCCTAAAAACAAAGAGATGGATAAGAAAATTTTAGTAACGTATTTTTCCGCAACCGGAACAACCGAAGATGCCGCCAACAAAATCGCTTCGGCTACCGGTGGCGATATTATGGCAATCGAACCTGTTCAACCATACACAAATGCGGATTTGAACTGGAATGACAGAAATTCCAGAAGCTCTGTCGAGATGAACGACCCCAAATCCCGTCCGCAAATCAAACCTGCCACAAAAAACATATCGGACTATGACATCATTTTCATCGGCTATCCCATCTGGTGGGACCTTGCTCCGACTGTTGTCAACACTTTTATCGAAAGCAATAATCTGAAAGGAATGACCGTGATTCCATTCGCCACTTCCGGAGGCACCGGTATCGAAAACAGTGTTTCCCGACTGAAATCCAGCTATCTGGGAATCAACTGGAAAGAAGGCAAACTGCTCAACGGCACATCGGAAAAGGCAATCGCCGAATGGATTGAATCATTGGCTTTATAACGCGAGTCCTGGATAATTACGTCTAAATCACTGAATAACAGCGATATTACCAGAAGAACCGGCAACTTCTCAAAGCTGTCGGTTCTTCTTTCGTTGCGGCCTTATCCCGAACTCGCGCTAATAGTTACAGCTTAAATCGGACGAGTCATATTGTTTTTTTGAAGGTTTTTTGAGGCGGTGAGGGCTGTGTTCCGTTTTTTTTGTAATTTTGTGAATTGAAACTGAATCAATAGCAATGGAAAAAGATATAGATGTTCACGGCCACCGACTGCATTATGACGAGTCCGGACCGACAACCGGCGCTCCCATAGTGTTGCTGCATGGCTGGGGCTGCAATCATACTACGGTTGCGAGTATCCGCAAGCTGCTGGAAGGTAAGATGCACGTGTACAGCTTCGACCTTCCCGGATTCGGCAAAACTCCCGAACCTGCCGATGTGTGGGGGATCGAGGAGTACACACGTTTTACGGAACAAGCCCTTGAGGCCCTCGGCATAGAAAACCCCATCCTTTTAGGCCATTCATTCGGCGGACGAATTTCCATTCTTCTGTCTTCACGAAACAAGGTGAATAAGATAGTTCTGGTAGACGCCGCCGGTGTAAAGCCCACACATTCGCTGAAGTGGTACTTCAAAGTGTACAGCTATAAGCTGGCGAAACGTATGTACCCTTTGATTTTCGGACAGAAGAAAGCACGGGTCCGTATTGAAAAGGCAAGGGCCAGACGAGGGTCTTCCGACTACAACGACGCCACCCCTATGATGCGTGCCATACTCAGCAAATGCGTCAATGAGGACCTCTGTCATGTCATGCCGCATATTCAGGCGCCGGCACTTCTCATCTGGGGCGAGAACGATACGGCTACGCCATTGGCCGATGCCAAGAAAATGGAGAAGCTCATTCCGGATGCCGGACTCGTCTCGTTTCCCGAATGCGGTCATTACAGTTTCCTGGACAATCCTGTCGGCTTCCGCGCCGTACTTAAATCATTTCTTCAAAAAGAACTCTCATGAACACCACTCTCTGTATATTGGTTTCGGCAATGTATGTAATCTGTCTTGTATATATGTTGCTGAACTTCAAACGGGACATACACATTTTTCAGCAGAACTCTTATCGGCCTGAGCGGTATATGCGCTGGCTGAAGAAGAACTTCATGCCGGCATGGCGGCTTATGGATGTGGCGTTGCTGTTTCTGCTGCTATCCACACTCCTTAAACCCCTTGTGACCGGTGTGATTGTTTCCATTGTCCTGATAGTCAAAATGGCGGTTCTTCTTAGAGCGAAATACAAGAAACCCTTAGTGTTCACGAAGAGGGTGTGGCGACTCTATGCTTGTGTAGGTATTCTGGCGTTGGCGGCTGTTTTGCCATTCTGTCTGCAAACATATTTCGATGCCGGTTCCATCGAAGAGGTGTCATTGACTTTCCGCACAGCGGGAACCGTAATTCTGGGACTCTCTGTTTTCTCCTGGGCGGTCATGCTTCTGTCGGCCTATATCATGACTCCGGTCGAGAGGCACATCAACAACGGATTTCGCAAAGATGCCATCAAGCGCCTGGAGTCCATGCCGGACCTCAAGGTGATAGGTATAACAGGCAGTTTCGGCAAGACAAGTACGAAGCATTATCTGCACCGTATTCTCTCTGAAAAGTACGACACGCTCATGACCCCCGGCTCGTTCAACACCCCTATGGGTGTGATACGCACGGTGCGCGAGATGATGAAGCCTTACCATGAGGTGTTTATCTGTGAGATGGGCGCCAAGCAAAAGGGGGACATAAAGGAGATATGCGACATTGTCCATCCGCAAATGGGTATAATCACCGCCGTCGGCCCTATGCACCTGGAGACGTTCCACACGATTGAAAACGTTCAGTCAACCAAGTTCGAGCTTGCGGATGCCCTTACGGCCGATGGCCTGATAGTGGTAAACGACGATTTTGAATATTGTGCCAACCGCGATGTGCCGAATGTGGAGTGTAAGCGGTATGCCGTGACCTATACTTCCAATGCCGACTATGTGGCGGAGGACGTGGATTATACACCTTCCGGCACTTACTTCACTGTCAAAGGCAAGGATGGTATGGAGTTGAAACTGCATACTCAGCTGATAGGGGAGTGCAATATCTCCAACCTTATGGCGGCTGTTATAATGGCCCTGCGCCTCGGTGTGGAACCTGAGCGCATCAGGTATGCGGTGAGTCAGATAGAGCAGGTGGAACATCGCCTTAATGTGAAACGTACCGCCGGCGGCGTCACTATTATAGACGATGCCTTCAATTCCAATCCCGAAGGTTCCCGTATGGCTGTGGATGCCCTTAGCCGATTCACCCAAGGGCGTCGCATAGTAGTGACCCCCGGCATGGTCGAGCTTGGCAGCAAGGAGTTTGAACTGAACCGAGCCTTAGGCAGACATATCGCCGAGAAACTCGACGTGGCCATAATTGTCGGCCAGTATAACCGCGAGGCACTTCTAAAAGGTATAGAAGATGCGGGAAAACTGCCGGAAAAGAGTATAGTGCCTGTAGACAGTTTTGCCGAGGCACAGCAATATCTGTCCGGGTTCCTCCGCTCCGGAGATACCGTTCTCTATGAGAATGACCTCCCCGATACGTTCAGATAAGACTATGCGACACTACAAGCCGTGAATCCACAAATGGTCACTGCCGAGGAATTGATTCATGAATTGGAGTCGCTGCGCAACGAGCGGCAGGCTGCGCACCTGATGCGGTTTTTCAAGACCGGCAAGGGAGATTATGGCGAAGGGGATTGCTTTTTAGGATTGAAAGTGCCTGAGACTCGCCTTATAGTAAGAGAGGCAAGATGTCAAGTGGCATTGCCTGAAATTGAGAAACTGCTGTATTCCCGCTGGCATGAAGTGCGCTTATGCGGATTTCTGCTGCTTGTAGAAGAGATGAAGGCGGCGTTGCCTAAAAGAAGAGAATCTACGACATCAAAAGCCGACAGGAGGGAGGAGATAGCGCATTTCTTCCTGCGTCATGCCTGTCAGGCCAATAACTGGGACCTTGTGGACCTCAGTTGTCCGAAAATCCTGGGCGAATGGCTGCTATATCCGTCGGCAACCGGTGAGCTGCCGGACACGGGTATATTGGACCGTCTCGCGGCAAGCACGAACCTATGGGAACAGCGAATAGGTATTGTAACGACTTTACGACTTATACAAGGCGGCCGTTTCGCCGACACAATTCGCATATCGGAAATGCTTTTGACCCATAGGCATGACCTTATTCACAAAGCTACGGGATGGATGCTGCGCGAGCTCGGGAAGCGGGATATGTCTATGCTTACAGACTTCCTGGAACGCCATTATGCAGAGATGCCAAGGACCGCTTTGCGCTATGCCATAGAGAAAATGAACGAACAGGAACGCAAATATTGGTTGCAAAGGAAATAATTCGGCTGCAGAGGGACAACGAACCTTTATATTCCTGAATAAATTCCTAATTTCTGTTAAAATATGAGCAATAAGGCTAATACATGGTCATAAACATGGCTATTTCAAAAACTATATGTACTTTTGTATTGTTTTAAGCAAGTATTGATTAATAAAAAATTTAAATTACGCAAAGATGAACATCGAATCTATCGGTACATGGGCCGGTGAGGTCTACAAGGCTCTTGACAATTCAGAAACACACGTGCTCGGCCTCAAGCAGTTGAAAAAAGCCACAAAACTTAAGAAAGATGAACTCATGGCTTCATTTGGTTGGCTTGGCCGCGAAGGTAAAATAACAATTACCACCAACGACGAAGAAATTGTAGCGGCTCTCGTATAAGAGCTGCCAATATCCTGATATACAAGTGATGTAGGAGGCCTTGCGGCTTAATACGTCACTTGTTTTTTTCAGACCGGGTAATATAAATTCCCTGCCGGCAAAAAATAATTACAAATATATTTGGCCACAAATAAAAAAACAGCTAACTTTGCATCGCAAAAGAGAGGGAAAGTCTCTTGCAAATGGTCTCATGTCCGAGTGGTTAGGTACCGGTCTGCAAAACCGTTTACACCAGTTCGAATCTGGTTGAGACCTCCAAGGCACACATCCTAAGGATGTGTGCCTTTTTGTTTATGCGAGCAAACCTGAATTATCTGTATAAAAAATTCGTTGAGTTCAACGAGACAATCTTCAAGTCCTCCCTGCCTCCGATTGAGATAAAGATAAGCAGAGGGGGCAAAGTACTCGGCTGTCTGCATAAGAAGACATCACGACTCGGCTTACGGACTTCATACAGCATGACTTTCACCAACCGGTATGACATGCCGGAGCAGATGCTTGAAGATATACTTATACACGAGATGATTCATTACCGGGTGGCATTGGACGGCATAGCTGACACGTCAATGCACGGCGACCGCTTCAAGGCAATTATGAATCAGATTAACCGCGAACATGGACGGAATATAAGCCTGCGTGTGGAGCTTCCGAAGCAGGTGCTTGAATCGGACAATATGTCTGTGCGCAATTACATCATTACCTGCCGGATGAAGGGGTATGACTCAAGACTGTTTATGCGTTGCGCCTTGACACGTATTTTCGATATTTACCGCGAGTTGCAGAATATTCGGGGAGTCTCCGACATACGTTTCTATTCCAGTACATCGGCTGTATTCAACCGTTACAGCAATTCACGAAGCGTGAAACTATATAAGATGACAGATGAGGTCAAGGAGGTTTTGGAAATGTCCCCTGAGTTGGAGATGAGAGGAAATAACCTCTGTGCCATTTGACACTATTTATTTTGAGCTGCGAATGGCGATTGCCCAGGATGTCCGTCTATGCCCGGCATGAACGGATAGGGCAGGCCGTACAGGTTTGCAGGGTTGCCTGACGCTTCCAGATACCCTTCGTTGACGGTGTCGCGGCTGGAAGGATTCTCGAAGGCATAAAGTCCGAACTGCGGAAGAATGGCTGCTATATGCTCGAAAATGGCAGACTGAATGGCCTCGTACGCAACCCATGCCGAGGTGTCGGTGAAGCAATAGACTTGCAGTGGTATGCCGCCGTTGGTCTGCTGCAACGTATTCACAAAACAGAAATCCTGCTTGGAGATATGCTCGTTAGCTGTCAGATACATTTTAAGGTAAGCGCGGAAGAGGCCGAGGTTGGTGTCGATGGTGCCGTCCGGCAGGCCATCCGAATTGTTGACATCCTGGACCTTACCGGCAGCCCTTTGTGCCAGTTTTTTAGTGATATAGTCCCTCATGAACGGAATTTCCTTAAAACTTTCAAGCATATCCGGAGTGCAGAAACGCACTGTGTCCGTGTCTATGAAATAAGTGCGGCATATTCGCCTTGTCCCGCTCTCAGACATCGTTCTATAATTCTGGAATGAACCGGAAACAAGAGAGTAGGGAGGCACTGTGGTAATGGTCTTGTCCCAGTTCAGCACTTTTACCGAGGATAGGGATACATCCAGCACCGTGCCGTTGGCGGACGTACCGTCCACCTTTATCCAGTCGCCCACTCGCAGCATGTCATTCTCCGACAGCTGTACTCCGGCCACAATGCCGAGAATAGAGTCCTTGAAAATCAGCATCAGCACAGCGGCGAAAGCGCCGATGCCGGCCAATAGGGTGGCCGGGGACTTATTGACTATTATTCCGATAGCGATTATAGTCACTATTATCCATATGACAGCCTTGATTACCTGCACAAATCCTCTCAGCGGCAGTTTCTTCTTATTCTCGCGCTCATCTATATGCAGCCAGATTACGAAAACCAGTGTATTGACGGCCAAGGCGGCGCAGTAAAGCACGTAAATCCAGATGGCTTTCTCAATCCAAATAATAAGGGTATCCTCGGAGGAAAGAGCGAACTGCATCAGCAGGAGCATCATCAGCGGAGGAATTATTCGGCACATTTTCGAGAAAAAGAAATTACGCCGTAAGTCTCGCATAAAGGTATATTGCGCGTGTTCGGCTATCTTGCGTACAGTCCAAAGAATGGCAGAGCGCAACAATCCTCCTACCACTACACCTATCAATACCACAAGCGAGGCATACAGCAGGCCTGCCAAATTCTCATTGTCTTCTATGCCCAAGAACTCACATATATATCGCACTATGTCCATAAGCAGCGAAGCCACGAAGTGAGCGCTCTCGTTGGCTATGGTAGGTAACTTCAGGGCTGTATCAAACTGTTCGGTCGCACCGGATGTCTCCGCCACACGGGAATGGACGGAAAGCATCAGAGAGCAGAGTATGTCGTTCAGTGGCATGTCAGATATATAAATATAGTACCTGTTGGTTGAATTAGATTAGTGAATATTTTATATGCCCAATCGGACGATGATTAACGAAATTAACATACTGCATGAATGTCATTGCCGCGATTTTACCTGCCATACGGGTAAAGAGGCCGCAGGATTGCTTCGCGTAGTTTCGTATCATCATGAGGTTATCGTTGAGTTGGGAGAATATAGTTTCTATACGTTTGCGGAACCTCTTGTAAGCCCAGGATGGAGGACGCCGGTTTTTCTGATTCAACCGATATGGAACTTCAAGAGTGATATTAACCGTTTCAAAGAGATTCTTCTGAACTTCGGCACTGAGATAGCCTTTGTCTCCAAGCATCATGCAATCATGATATTCCCAGCGTACATCGTTGAGATAATGTATGTCATGTACGCTCGCAGCCGTCATGTCATAAGAATGTATGACACCGCGTATGCCACAGACTGCATGGAGTTTATATCCATAATAGTGCATGCCTTGCGAGGCGCAGTATCCCCAATCCGGAGCCGCTTCGACATTGTCGCGCCCCATGACACAACGCTTAGCTCTTGCGTTCTGGCAGACCTTTATTGGCTTGGAGTCAATGCAGAATACGTCTTCGGTGCCGTCAATGGCGACAGCCACATCCTTGCGGATTTCTTCGGCAAGCCGAGCCGTCAGTTTGCGGCGAACATTGAACTGACGACGACTAATCAGGTTTGGCAAATCGTCCTTGCATTCATTTTGCAGGCGATGAAACAGAAGGTTTTCACTGTCGAATCCGAAAGCCTCAGCTGTTATGCCGAGAGCGATGACTTCGAGGTCGGAGAACTTCGGGACAACCCCACATCGGGGCACATTTCCGAGTTCATTCACACGATTTCCAGCGAAAACCTTGCATATTCCAAGGATTCTGACGAAATTTGCTATGAAGTTGCGCATAAGCAGAGCAATGGTTCTTAGTAGTTTGGTCACCACTAATTTACTAATAATCTGCAATTTGTGCAACTTTTTCATTTATAAATAATTAGAAATTTAATTCAACCAACGAGTTAAATATAGTGTATATTCTATTGACAAATTCCTCTGTCCAATTGTTCGCCGAGGACAGAGCGTTGAAAAGGGGGAGTTTGTAATATGCTGATAATAGGGAGCGTTCAAGACCGTTAACACATTTTAACATAATCCAAAACCCGAAATTGCACATACACAAATGCCGTGTGCAAACTCGCCAAAAATGTGTTGTACAACATATTTCTTCGACAAAACATAATGAATCAGCACGTTAGCACTTTCGTGTTAATATTCTTCGCATATTTTATAGAATTTTAATTATACAAAATGTTGTGGGTTAATTCGAGAATTATTACCTTTGGAACAAAGAAACAGGAAACCTTAAGAAGTGTTAACGCTCCGAGGACCTGTTCAAAGCGCGGACCGAAAGTCCGTACCGATAATACAAGAAGACAAAACAGGATTGATTTAATGGAACAGACCCTCGTAATACTCAAACCTTCGGCAGTGGAACGTTGCCTGATAGGAGAGATTATAACCCGCATCCAGGACAAAGGTCTTATCATATCCGGCATGAAGATGATGCAGCTTGACGAGAAAATCCTCCGTGAGCATTATGCGCATCTTGTGGACCGTCCTTTCTTTCCCTCTATAGTGGAAAGCATGACTGCCTCCCCGGTGATTGTGATGTGCCTGAAGGGCGTGGACGCAGTGTCTGTCTTCCGCCAGATGACCGGAGTCACCAACGGAAGGAATGCCGTTCCCGGCACACTGAGAGGCGATTTCTGCATGAGCGGTCAGGCCAACATTATCCATGCGTCTGACAGTGTGGAGAATGCGCGGATTGAAATCAGCAGATTCTTCTCGCCCTCGGAAATCTTCGATTATATTCCTGCAAATTTGAAATTCCTTTATTCCGAAGATGAGCTGAAAGCCTGATTCGACATCACCCTTACGGCTCATCTGAAAAATTAGATATAATTCAGATATGATGAAATTCAAGAATATATGTATGCTCGCAATTATGGGTATCGGAATGACTTTCACGGCCATGGCACAGAACCCGCATGCGGCAGCACACAAAAAACTAATTGCCAAGCAGTCAACACCCGCACAACAGGTAACCCTGAAGAAAAATGCAGAGTTCATCGACTTCTCGCGCGACGAAGAGGCTCCGGAGATAGATATTTACACCGAAGGATGGAACAGCCGTCGTGTTAACCCTTTCTCAGAAAAGGATGTTCCTAACAGCGCGACAATCGACATCCGTGGTTTTGTCTATCCCACAAAGAGCAACCGTCTGACTTCTCCCTACGGTTACAGGGCCAAATTCAAACGTATGCACAAGGGCGTGGACATAGGTATCCGCATGAACGATACCATCTATGCGGCTTTCGACGGCAAGGTGCGTCTTACCAACTATGAAGCTCGCGGCTACGGAAACTATGTGATTATGCGTCATTCCAACGGCCTTGAGACCGTTTACGGACACCTTAACAAGTTCCTCGTGAAACAGGACCAGACAGTACGTGCCGGCCAGCCTATCGCGCTTGGCGGAAGCACAGGACGCAGCACCGGTCCCCATCTCCACTTCGAGACCCGTTACAAAGGCTATGCCATCAATCCGCAGGCCATAGTGGACATCACCAACAAACGGACACACGGCAATACTTACGCCTTCTCCAAGAGTACATATACACAGTCCTACAGCGGCAGAACTTACGCATCTGCAAGTCCCACCGATACCTACACGGTTAAAAAGGGTGACACGCTTACCCGAATAGCACAGATTAACGGTATCTCCACACGTCAGCTGCAACGTCTTAACGGCCTGGATAACGATGACGCAATCCATGTGGGGCAGGTACTTAAGGTGAAGTGACCCGCTTGTAATGGCAATATTTTTTAATTTATAACTTAAGGGGTTATGTCAGACTTTATAATTTGGCATCAACCCCTTAAAGTGTATCACTACAGACTCTATCTGTTTCTGAATTATTTTAAACAAACATATTTATATGAAAAAAATTAAATTTTCAGCTTTCTTTTTTGCTGCAGTAACAGCAGTATCAATGATTTGCTCTTGCTCCAGCAGCAAGGATAAAGACAAAGAAGATAATGGCAAAGACAAGGACAAGACCGAGGTATCCTCATTAAAGAATAATTCGTCGGTTAAGCCCGACCTCCAGGACTTTGACGCCACAATGAATTATTTGGAGGCGAAAGCGCCTTCTTTCTTCAGCGAGTTTAATAGGGTGATGGCTCCGATTAACAGCGTTATTGAAAACGGCACCGAACCTTCTGAAGCAGAAGCTGAAAGACTTGAGTCCTTTGTCAATCAGAATCAGGAAATGTTTGAGGCGATAGGTGCGATTATGGGCCATGAACAAATAGGAGAACTTACTGATGAACAGAATCAGCGTCTGCAGGAATTTAGCGACCGATATGAGGAAGGCCTCACTAACGTAGGTGTCCTTATCGGCATTGGCATGGCTGCTGAAGGCGAAATGTAAAAACATCATCTAAACATTTTACTCATAAATCTAAAAAGAGGAGTAGTCGGAGTCCCGGTTATCTCCTCTTTTTAGCACCGATATTTTCGAAGTCGGTCGAAATGCCTGATATAGGCAAATATTTAAAGACTGATATGGATGCGCAGGCAGGCAAATACTATATTTTCAATCCGGAGACGGATATGGCGATGGCTTCCGGCAGAGAGTGCTATACCGCTCCCTTGTCGGTCAGAAAATTTGCGGCGAATTTAGCTTTATTGCCCGCTTTGTATGCACCTGAAGGGTCGATTATACTTACTGATTACGACATAAGTCCAGACACACCTTATATTGATATTGTCCGCAAACGCAATCTTAAGGTAGTCCGACTTAAAAGAGGTCTCGCTCCTGCCGAGATTGAACCTTGGGGATGGAACCCTGCGCTTCGCGAAACCCTGCATAGGGCGGGAATATCGGATAGATTCCTTCCATTGGAGTCCCAAATAGCGCAATGGCGGCGATTGGCGCACAGGGCTACCGCTGCGAAAGTGGCCTCACATTTCAAAGAGCTTAAGGAAAGGGACTTATTGCCCTTGTTCTGCCGCTCTCTTGAGCAGGCCATAGACCAAGCGGAGCGACGCGAGCGTAAAGTCGTGGTTAAGTTACCCTGGAGCAGTTCCGGGAGAGGCGTGTTTATATCACCCGATAATCGAACCTTGAAGAATTTGATGTCTAGCCAAGGAGGGGTCATGATTGAACCCCTTTGGGACAATGTTTTCGATTTCGCCTCCGAATGGCGCTGCTTTGACGGACGCGCCGAGTTTATGGGGTGGTCTGTATTTCAGAATAGCCAGGCAGGCAATTATATGGGAAATATTGTCGCGACACAGACTTGTCTGAAAGATATGATATCGGCACATTGCAATGAAGAGAGCCTGAACTCGGCAATCAGGACGCTCGAAAGTTCCCTGACAAAGGAAGTGGCTTCCTGTTATAACGGCCCTTTGGGGGTTGATATGCTATGTGACAGAGCAGGCGACATCAATCCCTGCGTAGAGATTAATCTGCGTCGGACCATGGGACATATAGCGCTTCAGCTTTACAGACTGTTCAAAATGCCGAAAGGGGAACCATACCGCTTTTATCCGGGAAAAGATTTGCCGGTATGCCTGAAATAAACTAAATTTGTAAGCATGATTAAAAGCGTTACAATTATAGGAGGCGGCAATGTGGCTACTCATCTGTGCATAGCTTTGGCCGGAAGGGTAGACGAGCTAATCAATATTTCGTCCCGGGAGTTAGAGGACCTGCCTCTTGATTCGGACATATACATAATTGCCGTCAGCGACAAGGCTATAGCCGAGGTGGCGGCGGCTATGCCTGGCGTTTCGGGAATCGTAGCCCATACGGCCGGAAGTGTCGGAATGGATGTACTTTCGGCTCATTTCAAACGTGCGGGGGTCTTTTATCCGCTTCAGACCTTTACCAAAGGGTCTGACCTCGATTACTCGGAAATCCCGGTATTTGTAGAGGGTACCGACCCATCGGTGGAAGGTGAACTGTCAGGCTTGGCTTCCTTGTTTACCACTCATATCATGAAGGCTGATTCAGCTCGAAGAGAGAAGCTGCACATAGCATCGGTATTCGCCTGTAACTTTGCCAACCACCTGTGGAATGTGGCCGACAAAATGTTGCAGGAGGATGGACTCGGCATTGAGGTGCTGATGCCGCTTATCGGCGCCACAGTGGAGAAACTGAAACACCTCACACCGCAGGAAGCCCAGACCGGGCCTGCCGTCCGCAAGGATATGAATGTAATTGACCGTCATCTTGAAAAGCTGGCGGATTCCAGGTACTTAGATATATACAGACTGTTGTCTAAAGCAATAATTGAGGATAAGAATGAGTGCGATTGATTACGATTTGACTAAAATAAAAGGTATTGCATTCGATGTTGACGGGGTACTCTCCACTTCAACCATACCCTTGTCGGAGAATGGAGAGCCGCTTCGGCTGGTAAATACCAAAGACGGATATGCTATCCAATTGGCTGTAAAGAGGGGTTTCAAGCTGGCTATTATTACCGGTGGAACCACTAAAGGGGTGCAACGCAGATTCGAAGGTCTTGGCATTAAAGATGTCTTTATGGGTTCGGCGCAGAAACTGCCTGTATTTGAAAAATGGATTGAGGATAACGGTCTTTACCCTGAAGAAGTGATTTTTGTGGGTGACGATATACCGGATATTCCAGCCCTTATGTATGCCGGATTGCCTTGTGCTCCGGCCGATGCGGCACCTGAGGTGAAGGCGGTCAGCAGATATATCAGCCGTTTCGAAGGTGGATACGGCGTAGGGCGAGACATACTTGAGCAGGTTATGAAAGCTCAAGACAAATGGATGAGCGACCATATCGCTTTCGGTTGGTAACTTGATTTTAACAGACTAAAATTTAAAGTAATGCTTGAAAATATATCCAGATACCGTGTGCTGCTTGCAAGCAAGTCACCGCGACGTCGCGAACTGCTGAAGATGCTTGACATCCCTTTTGATATAGCGCCGTCAGTAGATGTTGATGAGACTTATCCAGCAGACATGGAGGCAAAGGAAGTGCCTCTGTTCCTGTCCACACTTAAGGCCAGGGCATACGCATCCCTTATCAAAAGCAACGAATTGATAATTACCGCCGATACTGTCGTCATCAATAACGGCGAGGTGTTGGGGAAGCCACACAGTGTTAAAGAAGCGGCGGCTATGCTGCGGAGAATGGCCGGACATTCCCACACTGTCGTGACAGGTGTCTGTCTTACTTCGTCAGAAAGACAAGTCAGTTTCAAGGTAACTACAGAGGTATGCTTCGCAGAGTTGACAGACGAAGAGATAGACTATTACGTACATAAATATAAACCTTTGGATAAAGCCGGAGCATACGGGATTCAGGAATGGATTGGAGCTGTTGCCGTGGCCGGGATAGAAGGCAGTTTCTACAATGTCATGGGTCTGCCTATACATCAGCTCTATCGTCAGCTGTGTGCATTTCGAGACACCGAATCACCAGACTGAATCCACAGATACGGGACTGATTTTGAAAAAAGTCGATGACTCTTCAATAAACACTGGATTTTCACGTTTCTAAATTGTGAAAAGATTCTCTATAAACATATTCCTGTTTATCCTGACATTGACGGCGGCTGTTACAGCCTTAGCGGAAAACATCACGCTTACCGGCGTCGTCAAGGACCAGGAGGGGCATCCCATAGAGTTCGCCACTGTCAAGGTGCAAGGGAAAGCCATAGGCACCCTCACCGAGCTGGACGGCTCTTATAAACTTGTGCTTGCAGCGGCAGACACTATTCCGATGCAATTCAGCTGTATCGGATATAGAGAGGTGAAAAAAGACCTCATAGGCGCCAAGGGAGAAGTCACTCTCAATGTCATGCTGCCTTACAATGACGTTATGCTACAGGAGGTGGAGGTCACCGCCTATCGCAACAATATCGGTGGAATGGACCAGATAGACCGTTCTGACCTGAAGCTGTCGCCGGATGTCAGCGGCGGCAGTGTGGAGGGACTGCTCACTACTATGGCAGGCGTAAACTCCAGCAACGAGATGAGTTCCCAATACTCGGTGCGCGGAGGCACCTATGACGAGAATTCAGTCTATATCAACGGCACGGAAATATATCGTCCGCAGCTTGTCCGCTCCGGCCAGCAAGAGGGGCTTAGCATCATAAATCCGGATATGGTGGAGAATATCAGATTCTCTACAGGAGGTTTCCCTGCACGTTATTCCGATAAAATGTCCAGCGTACTTGACATCACATACCGCGAGCCAGAAGCATTTGAAGCCGGCATCACAGGCTCGCTTATGGGCGTGAACGCATATCTCGGCACCAACTCCGGCAAGTTCAGCCAGTTACACGGTTTCCGGTACAAAAAGAACAATTCACTCTTATCCTCTCTTGAAACCCGAGGTGAATACAACCCCTCTTATCTGGACTACCAGACGAATATCACCTGGACGCCCTCCAATAAATTCTCCGTCAATTTCCTGGGGAATATATCATCCAACCACTACAACTTCAAGCCGGCCGACCGAGAGACCTCTTTTGGCACTTCCACCAATACAAAAAAATTCAAGGTCTATTTCGACGGAGAGGAGAAAGACCGCTTCGACACATATTTGGGTGCCCTCAGCCTTAATTACAGGATGAACAAGGCCACGGATTTTTCGCTTGGATTCTCCGGCTTCCTGACCAACGAGCTTGTAAGCTACGATATTTCCGGCGAATATTGGCTGGACCAGGCCGGCACTTCCGGCGAAGACGGCATAGGCGGCGAATTAGGCGTGGGCAAATATATGGAACACTCCCGCAACCGTTTAAAAGCCTCTGTGGTTCAGGGTTCTCTGCGCGGACGGACAGTAATCCGGGACAATCATCTTTCCTACGGTTTGCTCATACAGTCTGAAAAATTTTATGACCGCACACGCGAATGGGAATGGCGAGATTCGGCAGGTTTCTCGCTGCCTACCCAGCCCGAAGGCGTTCACCTGGTCTACAACCTGTCCTCTCATCAGGACCTCACCACCACACGCGCCGCCGTATATCTTGAAGACACATATTATCTTACCACAGATGCCGGACAATTCACTGTTAACGGAGGCTTGAGATATTCCTATTGGGGCTTCAACAAGGAATCGCTCTTTTCTCCACGCCTGAATGTGACTTATTCTCCGGCGGCGTCAAATCGCTGGCGCTTCCGTTTTGCGGCAGGCATGTACTACCAGAGTCCGTTCTATAAGGAATACCGAAAGCCCATAGTGGACGAACTGGGAAATGCTTCCATTGAGCTTAACAAAGACATAAAGTCACCGAGGAGCATACAATTGCTGTTTGCCGCGGACTACGATTTCCGGACTTTAAGCCGCCCGTTCAAGATTTCGGCCGAAGCATATTACAAGAATCTGGCAAACCTTATCTCCTACGAATACGACAATCTGAAAGTAGCCTATACGGGAGTGAATGATTCCAAAGGCTATATCATGGGCCTTGACTTGAAGCTGTTTGGCCAGTTCGTGCCTGGTTCTGACTCGTGGATTTCATTCTCTCTGATGAAGACACAGCAGAATGTGGGTGGCGTCAAAACACCGCTTCCCTCTGACCAGAGATATGCCTTTTCCTTATTCTTTACTGACTATTTCCCGAAATTCCCGAAGATAAAATTCTCCTTGCGAGGCATTTTCTCAGACGGTCTGACCATGGTGGCGCCCCGTGTGAAGCGAGAGGTGAGCTGGTTCCGCGCTCCCGCATACAAACGTGTGGACATAGGTTTCAGCTATCAGATACTTGGCGCTCCTGACCAAAAGAAGCCCTCCGGATTCTGGGGCAACTTCAGGAACATCAGCGTGGGATTGGATGTCTTCAATCTCTTTGACATCTCCAATGTCAGCTCCTACTACTGGGTTACAGACGTCAACGGCATCCAGTACGCTGTGCCTAACTATCTGACACGCCGACAGTTCAACGCACGCCTGACACTGGAGTTCTAACAATCGGCCCCCTCCCTTTACCCGTAATTTACATATTTCAAGACACTGTAAATGAGCCTAATTCATGCAGATAAGTCTGCGGTATTTTGATATGTCTGCGGAAATGTGTAACTTTGCATGAAGTTTTAGAGCCGTCCAGCTTGTAAGTGCTAAACTTACGTGCGAAACAGGAAAAACTAATCTATAAATTTTTATAAGCATGAGAAAGAATATTGTAGCCGGAAACTGGAAGATGAACACTACAGTTCAGGAGGGCGTACAGCTCGCCAAGGAAGTAAACGCAGCCCTGTCTGCTCCCCACAACTGCGACGTAGTGATTTGCGTTCCTTTCACTCACCTTGTTCCGGTAGCGGGTGTGATAGACAAGAGTGTGCTTGGCCTTGGCGCAGAGAATTGCGCTGACCACGACAAGGGCGCCTATACAGGCGAAGTGAGCGCTCCTATGGTCGCATCTACAGGTGCCGGTTATGTAATTCTTGGACATAGCGAGCGTCGTCAGTACTATTGCGAGACCAACGAGACACTCAAGACTAAGACACGTCTGGCTCTTGACAACAACCTGACACCTATTTTCTGTGTCGGTGAAGTGCTGGAGCAGCGCGAGAACGGTACTTACAATGACGTGGTGGCTTCTCAGGTGGAAGCGCTTTTCGACCTTTCTGCCGAGGATTTCGGAAAAATCATCATTGCTTACGAACCCGTCTGGGCAATCGGTACCGGAAAGACCGCCACTGCTGACCAGGCACAGGACATGCACGCGCATATACGTGGCGTGATTGCCGCCAAATATGGCAAAGAGGTAGCTGAGAACACTTCCATACTTTACGGCGGCAGCTGCAAGCCTACAAATGCCAAGGAGCTTTTTGCAAAGCCTGATGTAGACGGCGGACTTATAGGTGGCGCTGCCCTGAAGGCAGACTCCTTCATGGGTATTGTAGAAGCCTTCAACTGATAGAGACTCTGAGAACCGTCGGCAGGGAATATATGCCCCGGCCGATGGTTCCTTATATTTTTCTTTTGTATGAAATTACGCCTTACCCTGATATTTACATTGCTCTGTTGTCTGTCTATGGCTACATTTGCGCAAAACAAAAGCCAACAGAACATAGTGCAATATCTGACTGAAAGTACGGACAGCACGGTCCGCATAGACCTGTCTCCTTCGCTTAAGAATGAGTTTATGTCTGACCCCTCCGAAAGGGAAGTGCAACAGCCCGGCAAGCAGAGCGATGCAAACACTGAAGTCTCCCGACCGGCAATCAGGAAGGATACCCCGCACAAAAAGGTGGCAGTCCGTACCCGTGGTTACCGTATTCAGATATTTGGCGACGGCAGAAACCAGAATACTCTTCAGGCCAGGGCCAGGGCCAGGGCAAAAAAGATTCTGACCAGATTTCCGAAGTATAACCATCAGGTTTATTCCTTTTCAAAAGCCCCGAACTACTACACACGTATAGGCAACTTCGCTACCCGCAGCGAGGCCAATGCGGCTCTTGTCCAGCTCCGAAGAGCTTTTCCGGATTTCGCCGGCGAGATGCGTGTAGTGTCAAGCGAAGTGATAATCAACAGATAATACATAATTCCTCTACTCCCGGCGCATTTGAAATCAACAGCAACAGGTCTCAACCGAGACTTAAAGTCTTACTTCAGACATTCTTCCCAAAGATATGAGCAGAAAAGAAAAACATAATCCCGAGCAAGTGGAAGCCATAGCTTATCACTACCGTGAGATACTGCGCCTGATAGGCGAAGATTCTGAGCGCGAAGGACTGCTCAAGACACCCGTCCGTGCCGCCAAGGCTCTATTAGATGCTACTTCCGGCTATACGGCCGATGCTGACGCGTTGGCTAAAAAAGCTATTTTCTCACACACCGGCAAGGGTATGGTCCTGGTCCGCAATATTGAGTTTTATTCACTCTGCGAACACCACATCCTCCCGTTCTTCGGCCATGTGACTATCGGCTACATCCCTGACGGCAAAATCATAGGCCTCTCCAAGCTGGCCCGCATAACTGACGTTTACGCACACCGCCTCCAGGTGCAGGAACGGCTCACCGAGCAATTGTGCGACTTCCTTACAAATGCAATCCCCAACAAGGGTGTGATTGTAGCCTGCACCGCCGGACACCTCTGTATGAAAATGCGTGGAGTGGAGAAGCAGGATAGCGAGACCACTACAATGGAATATAGCGGCGCATTTGCCGATGACCCGGCTTTGAGGGCAGAGTTCCTGACCTTGGCTCAGATTCCTTCCTGACTTCCTTTGATTCCCGGATATGAAGTTTACTTTAGAGGCCACTGCCAACGATACTGCCGCCAGAGCCGGTACTTTCACTACTTCCCATGGCCCTGTGCAGACCCCTGTTTTTATGCCCGTAGGCACTGTGGGGAGCGTCAAGGGAGTACATTTCCGTGAACTGCGGGATGACATAAAGGCACAGATAATACTTGGAAATACGTACCACCTGTACCTGCGCCCGGGTCTGGATATTTTGCGTCATGCCGGCGGTCTGCATAAGTTCAACGGGTGGGAAAAGCCGATACTTACCGATAGCGGAGGTTTCCAGGTTTTCTCCCTCAGCTCCAACCGCAAGCTCAAAGAGGAAGGGGCATGGTTCCGCAGCCATATAGACGGCAGCAGACATCTTTTCACACCCGAAGGGGTGGTGGATATAGAGCGTGTTATCGGCGCCGACATAATGATGGCGTTGGATGAGTGTACACCTGGCACCGCCGACCGTGAATATGCGCGTAAAAGCCTTGACTTGACTATGCGCTGGCTTGACAGGGGCTGGAAACGGTATAAGGAGACCGAGGGCCTTTACGGCTATTATCAAAGCTATTTCCCAATTGTTCAGGGATGCGTATATCCCGATATGCGACGTGAAGCGGCATACAGGGTAGCCGAATACGGAGCTGACGGAAACGCGATAGGCGGTCTTGCGGTAGGTGAGCCTGTGGAGCAAATGTACGAGATGATTGAGGTGGTGAATGAGATTCTGCCAGCCGACAGACCTCGTTATCTGATGGGCGTGGGTACTCCAGCCAATATCCTTGAAGCCATAGACAGGGGAGTGGACATGATGGACTGCGTCATGCCCACCCGCAACGGTCGCAACGGCATGATTTTCACCCGCAACGGGATTATGAACATGAGGAACCTGAAGTGGGCAGACGATTTCTCTCCTCTGGACGAAGGAGGGCCCTGTTTCGTGGACGAGGTATATAGCAAAGCCTACGTGCGGCATCTTTTCGTATCCGGCGAGCTACTGGCCATGCAGATTGCCTCTATCCATAATCTGGCCTTTTACCTTTGGCTGGTAGGAGAGGCCCGCAAACATATATGTGAAGGAGACTTCGCAGCCTGGAAACGCGAAATGACAGAAAATGTGACGCGCAGACTCTAAAACTTTTATACCCATGCGACTAAGCCTTAAACCGAAGATGCTGGATATGTACATTCTGAGGAAATTCCTCGGCACGTACATATTCTCCATTCTCCTGATTATGGCAATTGTCGTCATGTTCGATGTCAACGAGAAACTCGATGCCTTTCTACGTGCCCCCTTCAGCGAGACTATACATGACTACTTCATGAGTTTCTTGCCTTATTTCGCAAACCAGTTTTCTCCTCTGTTCGTTTTCATATCGGTAATTTTCTTCACCTCGAAGATGGCCGGCAATTCCGAAATCATTGCCATCCTCTCCAGCGGGGTCAGTTTCAGGCGCCTGCTTGTACCTTACATGGTAGGAGCCGCAGTGATTGCAGGCCTTACATTCTGGCTAAGCAATTATGCCATACCGCCTACAAATGCACGCCGGATAGACTATACCAACAAGTACGTGAAGAACAAGAAACCTCAGGAAGGCATCAACGTGCAATTAATGGTAGAACCCGGAGTGGTGGCTTTCATCGGCCGATATGACACTAAACAGAACAAGGGTTACCAGTTTTCTTTGGACAAATACAAAGGCAAGTCGCTGGTAAGTCGTCTGACGGCCCAGACAGCCGAATACGACACTCTTTACAAATGGAAAATCACCAACTATGTACAGCGTGATTTCAACGGCATGAAGGAAACCCTGAGACGCGGTTCGGCATTGGACACTGTCATCTCCATAGAGCCCAAAGACTTCATCATTTCGAAAAATGACCAGGAAGCTCTCACTACCGCCGAGCTGGAGGAGTACATAACCAAGCAAAAGAAGAGGGGAGTCGCCAATATCACCCAGTTTGAAATAGAGAAAGAAAAAAGGTATGCCATGACCGCAGCTGCCTTTATACTTACTTTGATAGGAATGTCCTTATCAGCTAAAAAAGTAAAGGGAGGCATGGGTATAAATATCGGTATCGGTCTGGTACTCAGCTTTACATATATACTTTTCTCAACCGTCACTTCATCTTTTGCCATTTCCGGAGCCACCTCTCCGCGCATAGCCATGTGGATACCCAATGTGGTGTATTTCATTATCGGTCTTTTACTCTATAGGCGAGCGGCATCCTATTAGCATACATGACTCTCTCCAGATGATTACTTTTCCCCTACAGCAACCCGTAGCCATCTTCCTGATGGTCCTGGTGATGATTCTTATCACACCGGTGCTTCTGCGACGATTCGGTATTCCGCATATAGTAGGCATGATTCTGGCCGGTATTCTTGTGGGTCCCTATGGAGTTAACCTGCTGGCCCGCGACGCCAGCTTTGAAATCTTCGGACAGGTCGGTATTCTATACCTCATGTTTTTGGCCGGTGTGGAGATAGACATCCCCGGTCTGCGCAAGAATTGGAAACATGGGGTACGATTCGGGTTACTTAGTTTTTTGCTGCCTATGGCCGGCGGATTACTGGTATGCCATAGCCTGCTCGGCATGGACCTGTTGTCTTCAGCCCTCATAGGCTCCATGCTCTCCTCACATACGCTTATATCCTATCCCATAGTCACCCGCTTCGGGCTCAGTAAGCTCCGCAGCAGTGTCATAGCGGTGTGTGGCACCATTGTAGCCGTTCTGCTTGCCCTCATGCTGTTGGCCGAGGTCACACAGGTCAAGACCACCGGCAGTTTCAGTGTATTGTCATTGTTACGGCTCTTAGCCCTTATGGCCTTGTATGCCGTTGTGGTCTGGTACTTTTTCCGATGGGCCACACGACACTTTTTCCGCCGATTCTCGGACAGCGTGACGCAGTTTATTTTTATTCTTGCCGAAGTATTTCTGGCATCCCTTCTGGCTCAGCTCATCGGACTTGAGGCCATACTCGGAGCCTTTTATGCCGGCCTTGTCCTGAATCGCTTCATTCCCGTGCGTTCAGGACTGATGGCCCGAATAGAATTCGTCGGTAACGCCATATTCATCCCATACTTCTTGATAGGGGTAGGTATGCTCATCAACGTCAGGGTAATCTTCAACGGCGCCGATGTATTGGCGATAGCGTTGGCCATAACTGCCACGGCTATCATCTTCAAATGGCTTGCTGCGTATTTCTCGACCCGCTCCTTCGGAGGGAACAAGACGGAACGACAGCTGATTTTCGGACTCAGCAGCGGCAAAGCGGCTGCTACCATTGCCGCTACAATGATTGGATTCAGATATGGCATCATATCTGAGGATGTCATGAACGCTGCCGTAATTATGATTCTGATATGTTGTGCCGTGGCTTCAGTAGTCACGGAGCGGGCGGCAAAAAAACTGCGCATGGACCTGGCGCGAGAACGCATGAGCGAAGATGGAGAGAAACGCGCTGTCTTCGCACGTCAGCTTGTAGCCGTTGCTAATCCCATGACCGCCGAAGGCATAATGCGTATGGCCATCTATATGCGACATTCCACCAACCGGAATCCCATTACCGCCCTCTACGTCCGCACAAGCGATGACCCCACGCTCGTATCCATGGGACGCAACGCACTTAAAGACGCAGTGAAGACCGCTATCTCAGTGGACATAAAAGTAGACGACATAGAACGTTACGACAACAATGTCGTGGCCGGACTCACAAATGTTCTCAAGGAACGCCGTTGTACCGAAATAATCCTCGGACTGCACCGCAAGAGCAACATAGTAGACACATTTTTCGGCTCCATGACCGAAAGCCTGCTACGCTCCACAAATAAAATGATACTCATGAGCCGCTGCTTCGTGCCTGTATCCACGCTGCGTCGCATGGTGGTTGTGGTACCCAACAAAGCGGAATACGAAACCGGCTTCGCGCTGTGGCTGACACGTGTCTGTATGCTCGCCACTCAGGTCGGCTCGCAACTGATATTCATAGCTTATCCTCAGACATCACGATATATAGGAGGCGCCATACAATCCATGGGCTTTGACCTCAGGCTGAAATTCACTGTAATAGAAGCCTGGGATGACTTCATCACCGCATCCGGAAAAATCTCTGAAGATGACCTGCTGATAGTCATAGGCGCACGCAAGACATCCATCTCCTACAATTCCGACCTGGAATCCCTCCCCTTGTACCTGGCCCGCTACTTTTCCCATCACAACATACTGATACTGTATCCCGAGCAATTCGGTTCCGAAGCAGAATTGCCTACACCTATTGATTTCCTTTCCACCAATATAAGTACGACAGGCAGTTCATGGCACTGGAAAGATGTGATACTACGTTTTGTAGAAGCCTGCAACCTCAGAAAAAATGAATAGCCATTCGGTATATTTTGTCATGTCGCGAAAAAACACTAATTTTGCAGACATAAACAGGGAATCACCTCTCCTAAGGTGAGGATAAACTCCCGACAAACGGGGTCCGGTAGCTCAGCTGGATAGAGCAACAGCCTTCTAAGCTGTGGGTCTTGGGTTCGAATCCCAACCGGATCACTGAAGGGTCACTGAAACGACGATGTTCGGTGGCCCTTTTTCGTGTCCGCAAGCGACTGTGGCACAACGCTTAGCGATTTTACAACATTCTGAGTTAGAACGGTTTAGCAGGATTTCAGCCTCCAGCCATTAGCCAAAGGTAGCATTTGTTAGTTTGGATTTAGCACATTAACTTTGGTACGGATTTCGTGGATGTACCACAAAAATGTACCATAGGATGTACCGGATTTTCCCACATATCGGCAGTACGCGGTCAGTCACTCTCCATAACCCGGGACGGAGATGGCAACCAGACGCAACTCCTTGATATCTCCTATTTTGTGCTAATTCCTTCCAAAAAAGTTTCAGGGGCAAACGGCACAGGTCCGGCAGATGTTTATGAGCTGTGTGGTACATTTCTCCGCGAATGTGGTACACGTTTTCGAGTGTACCACACTACGGAATCGGAACTATGTATCACCCTTAAAACCATAACGATATGGCAGGAATACCCCAAATCAAGATTATCTTTGACCGTCGAAAGAGGGCTTCGGCGGTCACAACGGGCACTGTGGAGGTGGAGGTGTCCTACAACCGTGAGCGTGTCCGTCTGTCCACAGGTGTCGCGGTGCTTAAACAGCAGTGGCGCTCTAACCAGGTCGTGGATCATCCCATGGCCGAAAGCCTCAATGAGCAGATACGCCGTGTAGCAGACGGCATAAGGGAGAAGATGGCCTCCATCGCGGCACGCGGCGGAGAATACGACCTGTCGCTTCTCAAAAATGTCAGGAAGACAAGAGTTCAGTCCTCGACAATGGACTTCCTCACATGGCTTGAAGAGCGCATTGAGGTTCATCCCGTATCGGAATCTACCAGAAAGCAGCACATGGTGATGTTACGTTGTCTCCGAGAGTTCGGGTTAATCCGGAATTTCTGCGACCTTACACCCAAAAACATTCGTTTATGGGATGATTTCATCCGTAAAAGAGTAGCAGCTCAATCGTCGGTACATGGATATCATAAGCGACTGAAGCCGTATATTGTTGAAGCTATCCAGTTTGAGAAGTTAGAAGCAAATCCATACGATACCGTCAAAATATCCCGTGGCAAGTCAGAAGGGATAAAGTTCTTGACTGAAGAGGAACGTAATCGTATTGAAGAGCTTGAACTTTATGGCATGACAGCAAAGGTCCGTGACATGTTTATCTTTTCGTGTTACACAGGATTAGCATACAGCGACCTTGTCAAAATCAAAAAGAGCGACGTTTTCAAACAAGATGATGATTTATGCATAAGGGACAGACGAATTAAGACCGGGCAACCCTATACCATCGTCTTGCTTCCAAAAGCAGTAGAAATCCTTAAACGGTATGACTACAACCTCAACTTGATGTCAAATCAAAAATGCAATGACCAACTAAAGCTCATTGCTAACATGGCCAAGATACATCTCAATCTGACAATGCACGTCGGTCGCCACACATTTGCGACATGGGCCTTGACTAAAGGAGTGGACATATCCACAGTCAGCAAGATGCTCGTACATTCCAGCGTTGCCATGACAGAGAAATACGCCAAAGTACTCCAATCAAGTGTAATCAAAGGTTACAGCATGTTGAAATAAACACATTCCTCCCTCTTGTAAACCGCTCAAATGGTAAACAGGAGGGAGAATTGGTTTTCTCTGCGCCAAATTTCCAACCGCTTATGGGGACACCTTTGGGGACATATATTATATAAATAAGAATATAGATATAATCTCTCCTTTACGCGCGCGAGAATAATTGATTTCTAATCTATCCTAAAAGTCTGGCGGCTATTGCAATAGTCAGCTTTTATATCTAACTTTGCTTTTGGAATGACAAAAGAAGAGCTTGTAGCACGGCTACGCGACATAGAATGGGACGATTTCGAGGTCAAGACCGCGAAGTCTGACTTGCCGAAGAACATTTGGGAGACTGTCAGTGCTTTCTCAAATTGCTCCGGCGGTTGGATTGTTCTTGGAGTAAGGCAGTCCGGTCGCCTGTTTGAGATTGTCGGTGTCGATAACATCGAGAAACTTGAACAGGACTTTTTCGGTACTCTGCGCTCCAAAAAATTCAATGTGCCACTCTTCGCCACGCTCCATCGCTACGAGATAGAGGGCAAGAATGTCATCGCTTTCTATCTTCCGTCATCAGAGGTCAAGCCTGTTTATTTCGGTTCTCTTGAGAACACGTTTATCCGCATGGGTAGCGGCGACCAACGCGCCACTCAGCAGGAAATAATGTCGATGATTCGTGATCAGTCATTTGGTATCCAGTCGCAAAAATCCATTCCTGGCACCAGCATCGATATGCTCAACCGGGATGCGCTGACCGACTTCCGAGGCGAAGTGCGTCATTGGGGTTTGGTGTCACATCTTGACAGCGTGTGTGATGAGGAGTTTTGTAAAGGTGTCGGAATCACTGACCATTCCGGCCAACTGACCTACGGCGGACTGATAATGCTCGGTAAAAGCCCTTACACCTTCAACTTTGTCCCTACATTCTGTGCCGATTATGTCGAGATACCCGGCACTGGTATGGAGGCAATGACGAACAATTACACATACCGTATTCCTGAACAGCAGAATCTTTGGGAAGCGAGTCGCGTTATCCTCCGTCGTCTCCGCACTCTCGTCAATACACCTATGGTCGGAATCAACGAGCGGGGACAATCGGTTGAGGATTTCTCCGAATACGACATATTGCGCGAGGCAATGGCAAACCAGATGGCTCACGCCGACCACTTCAGCCCACGCCGTAGTTGCATCCATGTATTCGACGACCGCATCGAGTTTCTTAATCCCGGTGGTATGCCAATGCCATTGGAAGTAATGGAAAGCTCGTTTGAATCCCAACCACGTAATCCGGTAATCGCAAAACTATTCCGTCTTGCGCACCTGTCAGAGAACCTCGGCTACGGACTCCGAAAACTCAAACGTTGGCAAGAGGTAACCGGTCGTCCCATGCACATTGAGACAACAATCAATTCCGTCAAAGTAACCTTTGACCTCCAAACCCGCGAAGCAGAGAAGCCCAATGTCGCTAAAAATGTCGCTAAAAATGTCCCTGTAAATGTCCCTGTAAATGTCCCTGTAAATGTCCCTGTAAAACTAACTGCTACCCAACAGAAAGTGTTGGAGATCATCAATGAGAATCCGTCAATCACTCATGTTGAGATGTCTCAAAAGTTATCAGTGACTGAGAAAACAGCTAAAAGAGCAACTAAGGCTCTCCGTGAGTTAGGACTATTAAAACGAGAAGGTAGCGATAAAGCAGGCCAATGGATATTAAATGAGAATTAGCCATCATATATTAACTTAATTTCTACATCATGTTTAGGATTACAAGGTTAAAAAATTGGATTGACCTCTACATCAAAACGATTCGTATAGAAATAATAATTTTAGGAATTGTGGCCACTCTAATAATATTCATCATGGATATGTGGTTGAATGATTTACCTGCTATAAACAATTTCTTTTATGCTTTTGGGCGTTTTGTTTATACTCTATCTGCTGCCTATGTTGCATCATTCATTTTTTATCTAATTACTGTTCATATTCCAAGAGAGAATGAAAAAACTATTATATACCATCATGCACTTCTATTATTTAAGACCATTTTATATGACGGAGAAAACATCTTTAACAGTCTAATAAAAAGTAATCAGAAAAGTTGGACATTTCAAGAATTAACAGACGATCAAATTCGTGAGTTGTGTTTACACACCAACCCTCTTTCTGATTCCCCCATCATGGAGTGGAATGGAAGTCGTAAACTAAATTGGATACAATTTTTAGGCTATTACCAAAGAAGAAAAGACGATTTTTTAAAGAAAATTTTGGTAAATTTACCATATCTTGATGTAGAGTTCGTTGGACTATTAACCAAATTTGCCGATGCAGAGTTATTCAATGGGTTGCACATCATGATTCAATTAATGAAAGAGCATCGGTTGGGGAATACAGATTTAGGCCACGGAATGGAAAATAGTTTTGTGTCCTATTATCATCTTATCATGAGTACTAATCGAATTATTGAAGAAAAATATAAGAAATATATTTGTAAGTCACACAAGTAACATAGTATGTATCTGACATATCAATTTATTCTTAAACAAATAAAACTATTTATTCCCTTTAGCTCGATTGTGGGTTTTACAAAGCATCTGGCAGTTATTTATGGTCGTTGCGCCGCCTCTGCTCCAAGCGGTGACGTGATCAGCATCCATCTCTTTAAGTTTATATATGCGAGTCCTATTGCTGTCGTTTCCGAGGGCGCATAACGGACAGTTTGAAATGCCGTTTGCTCTTGCCCGCTCTGTCTGCCGATTGTAAACAATCTTCTTTGTCGATTCCTCGAATATACGAATTTCAAGAAGAAGCGGCTTTTCCTCCCCGCTCAAAACATATTCATAGATGTTAGATCGTTTCCCGATAGATTCATCCTGCAATAATTCATTGACACGAGAATTGAGCGCAGCACGGTCGTATGGTATATTGTGATATTCCTCATACATTCGTCCCCAATCCAAACCCGACATATTCTCTGTCGTTTCAAATAACCCTGAAACCCAATCAATCACAGAATTAAAATAATCTACCAGTTCTTCAATTGAAGTGTCAAAGCGATGTGTACTCATATAAGCGTCAATAGACATTCCTTTAGAGTGACTTATCCAGTTAAGAGCGCATTCAAGATATTTCTGGCGTTTGACATCTCCACTGACATAGTGACTCCATTTTTGTATAGCCGAATTCTGAGAATTGCTGAATACTCTTTTTGCAGCAGTTACAAAAGAACCGCTATGAACTGCATTTCGGAGTTCCTGATCATTAAGTGCTACACCTGCAATATTGATGGTCTCAAACCATTCCTTTATTTCGGTCTCAGTCCCTTCGCAAATAAAGACAACGAGTTTTGATTTCAAAATCTTTTCTTTTAGATTATCATCAAGCCCCGAAAAATAAGTCTCACGCCCATTGCGTATTATAGCAAATTTATCCGTGACATAACGGCCGAAAGAGGTTATCCTCTGCTGTCCGTCTAATACTTCAAGTTGGCCAGACGGAGTCTGATTAAAATAAATTAGACCAAGGGGATAACCTTTAAGTAATGATTCTATTACTGCTACATCCTTCTTCCCATCGTTATAAATATAATTGCGCTGATACTCAGGTTGAATGGTGAGTTTGCCATCCAATCCAAATAACCCTCTACCTTCGGATTTGTTGTAAACAAAACCTTTACATATATCCTCTACGGTAAAATCTATTCGAAGCGTCGGTGTCATGATTAATTATCTTTTACGGATTAAAATTCTTCGGTAACAGACTTCTAATTTCCCATCCTCATTACGATAGCATAATTTACCTCGCCGAAAACCTTTATGCTCTCTGAATAAAGCATTGCACTCTTCTTGTGAAAGATTGGCACTAATCCCATACGAAGTTCCCATATCACCACCATCTATGCCAAGTATCTCAAATTGGTCTGGACAATATTTATCGAGAAACGTTATTGGTACGCCCATCGCCCCATCATAGTCTGCTGGAATTGCATCTCCATAAGGAACTTCTATTGCATCGTAATTTATATAATGCCGATATTTCTTGCCGACAATATCTTTGTGCTTTGAAAAACGTATGTTGTCCGCCATTGTCATTAAGTCCAATGACTCATGCCTATCGCCATGATCAACATTTGTAAACCATCGAACACCTTTAACACGAATGAACTTTCTTCCAATTTCATCAACGCGCCATCCGGCAGCGTTCAACGGATATTCTTGCGGAACTTCAAATTCCCTATCTCCCGAATGTATGGTCACACCCAACCACATTTTATCAGCCATTATCAGAGGGAAGACTTGTGGGTAAGTAATAGCATTCACATTTCCTATTATTATAAATTGCTTGTCCGCTTCCGTTATCCATGTAAGAAACTGACGAAAAAGCGAGAAAGGAGGATTAGTTATGATTATATCAGCTTCATTACGGAGTGCTGTAACCTCATCGCTAAGAAAATCCCCATTTCCATTAAGATATTCCCAGTGCAAATCGTCAATGTTTATATGACCGTCTCCAGTTAGGTCTCTGTCAAGAATAAAGATCTTGCCGTGCGTCTTGGATTTTTCTTCATCGAATTGAGGCGAGGATTGTTCATATTCCGAGAACAATCCACCTAATATCATTTTCTTGCTTTCGGGGGCATAGCTCGTGGAGATAAGTTTCTTCAAACCCAGAGCATCAAATTTGGCGGCGAAATATTTTGTGAAATTACTCCATTCGGGGTCATCACAGGGCAAGAGGACTGTCTTGCCTCTGAATACATCGGGATTATATTCAAGATAGGCATTCATTTCCACCTCAATATCGTGGTACTGAGTGTAAAATTCATCGTTCTTTCCGGCTTGTGCGGTTCGGAGATCTTCGTTTGCCATCGGACTATGAACATTTGCCACAAGCTCCGAATGGCTATTAGTTAATAAAAAAGAAAAGCGGGAGCCTTGCTGTTGCTCGCTCCGCTATTCGAGGCCTTAGGACTGCCCAACTCACCGGATTGAGCAACAACGACTCCACGCCTATATGTGAATACCCCAAACCCATTTCAAGCATAGTACTTGAAATGAGCCGGATAGGTATAGACATACCCGTGGCGCCTATCGTTGCATTGTCCTTTGGTGAGTTTTCAGAGTGTCCTAAGTTCCGAATAACCAAGAACAAGCGTCAATACACGCTTTCTTATGTAAGACCTCCCAGCCGCCGTTTCTCTTAACGGCACAAGGCGTGGAAGTTGGATGCAAAGTTAATAATAAATTCTGACATGGCAATGCTCTGATGGATAAACCACTACGCTTTTCTTGATATGGTTAGTTTTGTTGTTGGTCCTTTGAGCGTATGGATTATTTCAGTGATTAAAAATCGGCGAGTTGCGAGCTGATTAGCCCCGGACGGAACGGATGGCAAATCACTTTTCGGCGGTAAAACTCCGTTTTATCCGGGGAAAAGTACAACTTGCTTAACAAAATCCATAAGCCTGTTTTCCCGCCTGATTGTGGGCCGCTAAATTACATGTCTTTCATGGTTCATGCACAAATTCCGAACACAATCTTGCAGCCGTTTCTTCCAATCATACCCGTAACCGATGATTTCAGTTCCCTTTACAACGATATTGCGAAGATATGGTAACACGATGTCCTCATATCCGCATTACTTCTTTGTCCGATAAACGGATTAAGGGATTATCCGTAGTCTGTTCTATCAGGTGCCGATTGGTTTGAATAACGGGATTATGATAAAATCTGATATGAAAATAGTTGCTGCATTATTTGGTTATATCATTGAAAATTAGTATATTTACATACTCTAAGCATCATTTGTAATGATAATCCAGCACTTCGGTCGCGAGGTGTCGGGAGTATCTTAATCTGTTAAACCCGGTGAATATGTTTGCTCTTCTCCTGATGATATATCTATTGCCTGTATTGGTAGTGCTATGCCTGCTTGTTCGGATAGTGAGATGGTCTGTCGTAATGATACTCCGTATATCTCTTAAACTCATCCGTCGGATACTGAGATTGTCTTGGTGTCTGATATGCTGGCTATGGCATCATGCGATTAACCGGTATCGTGAGTACCGTATGCGCTCCGCACCCTGACTGCTTCAAATGGATTTTGGGGACAACAGGGAAATTAAGGTGTGTTCCCTGCTGTGGGATTTATCCGGAAGTGAGGCCGAACTGTCCGCCGAGGCTCTTTTTCGCTGTTGCTGATGCCGCCACATCTGCCGTCGCGATTGCCGACAGTATTCCCGACACCTGTTCGGACGCTTTTGCCGTCACACATGGGGACACTATTACAGACACTTTTTCCGACACCTTTGGGGAAACTTTTGGGGACACCTTTACAGACACCCATAAGTCAGCTATGCAGCTCCTTATCTCCGGCACATCCCCGGAAGTGTCCGAAATTTCGGACACCTTTGCCGTCACCTTTGCCGTCACCTTTGCCGTCACCTTCACAGCCACATTTCAACGCTATGATATACCATACCAAAGATGGCGAACACTGGTGGAGCGAGCGGCGTTATAATGGAAGAGACAGAAAGACTTGTTGTTAAATATTGTTTAATTAGGCGATATTCTCGAAATAATTGTTAAAATTAGAGATGTGGCTTTGACAGGTCCAAAAGCGGGCGTAATTTTGTCCTCGTCAACGTACCAAATGTGGTACACACTGTGGTACATTGACACATAAACAGGAGTTGTAACCACTTGATAATCAAAGACATACACGAGTAGAACAAAGCACTCGCGGATCACTGGAACATCAGGTGAAGAATCTTGCCAAGATTCTTCACCTGATGTTTTTCAGACACTTATGTTATTGTCAATTCCTTTGCTTGCAGCATTTCCTCATTCTATTCCATGACGGAAGCCCTCGTATCAGGTGAATGAACGCGGTGATGCCCATAGCTATGCCTATTCCGTAATGCCATAATCCGAGATGAGGAATTTTTACCGGGGAAAGAAGTTTGATTGTTCCGCTAAGCAATGTGGCTATAAACAGGATTATCAGCAGCCACGTGTCGGCGTAAAACCATCTGAATTTCTTTTTCAGGGCTTCCAGCATTTTCCGGAACTGATTCCAGTGAAGAAACAGTAGCGCAGTCATGGCATAGCCGAATATCCAGTGAACGGTCTTTAATACGCCACGTGGCTGTATGATGATTCCATGACCTTTAAGGTGCAGAATAACGCCTATCGTCAATGTTACGGCAAAGGTGATGACCAATGCTATGCCGATGTTAGCTTTAGATTTAATAGTATTCACATTCAAATATTTTATATGGTTGTTTTAGGGCTTGGATGGAATTTAGAGAGTTTTTCGGATATAGCGTCTGTATGTATGTTCCAGGTCTTCATTACAAGATACGCACCGTCAATTCTTTAATTCACATATACTCCATTAATTTATCGACAAAGATAATGAAACTCGCCGATAACGACAAGTTTTAAGGTAGCCGCCAATAATTTGATGTTTAAGAGATTGTGCAGTTGGAAGTTTTTATTTATTTTTGCACAAAAGTTTATTAACCTTTTATATTGATTAATTATGACCTGTTTATCTTGTTATGCCCGTGTTGTTTTGACAGTTGTCGCCTTGTTTTCTATTTCGCTTGTTCAGGCTCAGGAGAAGTCACAGAAGTTCGCACATATTTCTTTTCCGGATGAAGTGAAATATGTGGCCGTAAACGACAATCACATATACACCGGTAATTTGTCTACTATCTGGATTGCTAATCCCCGGACACTTGAGTTTGACGAATTTCTGCATCTTGATAATATATTCACTCATAATGTGCAGGGGATAGCGGCAAAAGGGAATGAGGCTTACACTTACATCTGTGGCGCCGGTATTTATAAGTTGGGGACTGAAAAAGGTACAAGCAAAATAGTCTGTCGCCGCGACGAAAAGTTTGTACGCAACTATGAAGAGGCCTACAGCGCAATGAGCATAGACCCCTTGGGGGAGCATCTGTTGCTCTACGGGCAGAATGAAAATGCCGTTGTCTTTAAGATTCACCCGGAAATGACTCCTATAGTGCGCTATGACAATCATGTATCCGATGCTTACTGGCTTGGGGATGCCTTATGGGCGGCTTGCCTTGACAAAGTCGTCCTCAATAATCGCAAAGGTAAAAGTCTGGATAATCAGGATTTTATAAATTATGGAGAGAATGACCAGACCGGCATGATTAAGTTCCGCATAGAGGGGAAAGACCCGCTGCCCAACATGGGTGAGACCGACAGACAGGTTTTCGGTTCAGGAGAGTTGATACGTCTCATCTACAATAAAGGGAATGGTGACCTGCTTTTGTGTCTCAGCACTTTTGGCCAGAACGAGAATACCCAGATATTTAAGTTGACTCCATCGGAAGCACTTCCTGTAGCAGAGTTTAAAGGTTATTACGGCGACTTTGCCGCATTTGGGTCAAAAATCATTGCACGAACAGGTTTCGGCTTTGTAGAGGTAGAGTACGGCACACAGCTCAGCGATGCTGTTCCGGCACCTTCACCTATTGTTACTGATTTGCGTAAACCTGTCCTCTGGAAGGGGCATAAGCCGGATATGTATAAAATAAACGGAAGTTCTTATATGGACTTTGACGAAAGCGGCAATCTATGGATAGCATACGGTAGAGATATATTTGTAAAATTCAAACAATAAGAGACTGTTTAAAATTGTCCTGCTTTTGTTGGCGGCAGTCCTTGCGGAACAGACACCCCGATATATGAGAAAAGAAAATGTCATCTTGATAAGGCTCTATGAATCGCCCTGCGGCTTGCTTAGATTGGGCTCCTGGAAGGATTCGTTGTGCCTTTGCGACTGGTCAGTAGAGAAACATTCCGTATCTGTGGACAGGCATCTTAAAAAGGGACTTGAAGCTGATATAATGTCGGGTGATTCGGATGTGATAATGAAGGCTGTGGCGCAGCTTGACGAGTATTTTGCGGGACAACGCAGTGTATTCGATGTGCCATTGCTGTTTTTAGGTACTGACTTTCAAAAAAGGGTTTGGAGAGAATTGCTTGATATTCCTTACGGCACAACTGTCTCTTATGTCGAAATGGCCCGTAGAATCGGTATGCCCAAAGCAGTCCGAGCGGTAGCCAATGCAAACGGTGCAAATATAATATCAATATTCGCCCCTTGCCATAGAGTGATAGGGAGTAACCATTCACTGACAGGCTATAGAGGCGGCCTGGAAGCTAAACGTGCGTTATTGGCACTTGAAGGTATCCGGGATGTGCGATAAAGACAACCAGCCTATATACCTTGTAGAGCGCAAATACTTTGAATCTTGGTTTAGAATTATCGGGGGAGCGCCGTTATTTCATGTTTTTTAGTTATATTTGCAAAAATATTGAGGGAAGGCTTGTCTTTACTTTTGAGAGCGGCGCTTTTCCCGTTAAGACTGAATCTATATGTTGGTAATAGGAATAGCCGGAGGTACCGGCAGCGGCAAAACGACGGTAGTACGCAAGATTGTGGAAAGTCTTCCTGCCGATGAGGTGGCTGTGATTTCGCAAGACTGCTATTACAAGGATAACCACCACATTCCGTTGGAGGTGCGTCTGACAATGAATTATGACGAGCCGGCATCCATAGAATGGGGACTTTTGGCTAAACATCTGGATATGCTCCGTCACGGAGAGTCTGTAGATATGCCGACATACGACTTCCTGACGTGTGCCCGATTGTCCGAGACGGTTAGGGTTAAGCCGCGCAAGGTAGTTGTGGTGGAGGGCATACTCTTGCTTACGGACCCTGCCATGCGTGAACGCATGGATGTAAAGGTGTTTGTAGATGCCGATGCCGATGACCGGCTTATCAGAGTGATTCGGCGAGACTGTGTAGAACGTGGCCGTACTCCCCAGATGGTGATAGACCGCTATGCGTCAATGCTGAAGCCGATGCATGAGCTTTATATAGAGCCAAGCAAGAAATATGCCGACCTGATTATTCCCCAGGGCGGTCATAATCATGTGGCTATAAAATTATTGACTGATTATATACGTTCACTGCTCACTAAATAGATATGAGAATCTTTACATTCGGAAAGAAAGGGAGCGAGAAACCGCAAGAGTCTGTCGTCACCGCTGAAGAGGAAGTGGTTTCCGAGTCTATGGATATGAATAGTTTTCCCGAGCTTGACGGCGAGGCTTTGGTGGAGGAAGAGCCTGAAGCGAGGACTGAGGTTAAGCTCGGTAAGTTGCGTACGGAAAATCTTGTGAAGAAGTACGGTAAGCGTACTGTAGTGAATCATGTGAATATTGAGGTGACCCAGGGGGAGATAGTGGGTTTGCTCGGGCCTAACGGTGCTGGCAAGACCACTACTTTCTATATGACTGTAGGCCTGATTTCACCTAACGAGGGAAAGATTTTTCTGGATGAGCATGACATTACCAAATTGCCGGTGTATAAGCGTGCCAAGAAAGGTATAGGCTATCTGGCACAGGAAGCCTCCGTGTTCCGTAAGTTGAGCGTGGAGAACAATATACGCGCAGTGCTGGAGATGACGAATACCTCCAAGGCATATCAAAAAGAGAAACTCGAGAGTCTGATTTCGGAGTTTCGGCTTCAGAAAGTCCGTAAGAATTTAGGAGACCGACTCTCGGGAGGAGAACGCCGACGTACCGAGATAGCCCGATGTCTGGCCATCGACCCGAAATTCGTCATGCTTGACGAACCGTTTGCCGGCGTGGACCCCATTGCGGTAGAGGACATACAGCAGATAGTGTACAAACTTAAGGAGAAGAACATAGGAATCCTGATTACGGACCATAACGCACAGGAGACACTCTCTATTACAGACCGTTCATATTTGCTGTTCGACGGACGCATCCTGTTCCAGGGCACCAGCGAGCAACTGGCCGAAAACCCTGAAGTGAGGGAGAAGTATCTCGGCTCGAATTTCATTTTCCGTCGCAAAAAATTCCAGGACTAATGGCAAAGAAGAGCAGGATGACGAATGGCGGGTCACTCTATGGCACAGAGCTGACCTATTTCAAGCGGATAGTGCTGATGTTCTGCATTTTTGTCTTTATGATGCTTATGGCGGGGTTCGCTTCGCAGATAGCTACGTATATGGCGGAGCCCAAAACAAGGGAACATTTCCTTTGGACCTCCATATTTCAGAATATCATAGGCTTTGCCGGCACGGCGGTAATAACAGCCATGTTCCTGTCCCGCAAACCGCTGGAAATGCTTGGTGTGAACAGGACAGGAAGCTGGATAAGCATCGGCGGAGTGCTTCTTGTCTATGCTGTGGGTATGCCGTTTCTGAATCAGGTGATATCGTGGAACTCGCAGATGCACTTTCCGGAAGCATTATCGGAGCTTGAGCATACACTCCGCACGTGGGAAGAACAGGCCATGGACTCCACAGGGACTATTCTCAGCGGCACATCGGTATCCACTCTGCTTGTCAACATACTCACAGTGGGAATTATAACAGGTATATGTGAGGAACTTGTATTCCGTGGCACATTCCAGCGAATCATAGGGAGCGGGGCTGTAAGTCCACATCTTGCAATATGGATTACTGCGGTGATTTTCAGTATTCTGCATTTCCAATTCTTCGGGTTTCTGCCCCGTGTGCTATTAGGCGCATTTTTCGGATATATGTTCTATTGGACAGGCTCTATATGGATAGCGGCAACAGCTCATGCCATAAACAACTCCCTGTATGTGGCGGTAAGCTGGCTGACGGCCAACGGGGTTACTGTGGCGGATGTGGAAAACTACGGTGTCACGACCCATGGTTTTCCGACATTCGCCTGCGTAAGTCTCTGTCTGACACTGTTTGTACTCATAGGGCTAAGGAAATACCTGTTTATAACGAAGAAAAATGGCTAAGAAAGGGGCTTCAGGCAGAACATATACTTATCAGGACCTGGCATCTGAAGTACGTGCCGGACGCTTTGCGCCTGTGTATCTGTTGCAAGGCGAGGAACCTTACTATATAGATAAATTGATGGAGCTGCTTTCCGCAAAGGTGGTAAGAGACGAAGAAGCCCGGGATTTTGATTTGCATAATTTCTTTGGCGCCGACGCTGATTTGCGCCGTGTGATAGACACGGCACGTCAGTTCCCGTTAATGGGGGAACGTCAGTTGGTGTGTCTGCGTGAGGCGCAATCCATGGACAGAGCCCGTGCTGAACTTGAGAAACTTGCAGCCTACGTCAAGAATCCGGTTGCCACTACTGTCTTAGCGATCGGTTTTAAGGCAGAGCCGCTTAAATCCACAAGCGAGTTGGTAAAAGCCATAAAGGGTGTCGGAGGAGTCGTTTTCGAAAGTCAGAAGGCAAAGGAATGGCAACTCGGCCCGATTATTACCCAACACTGCAAGGAAGAGGGCATACAGATAGACTCCAAAGCCGTGGAGATGCTGAAAGAGTATATCGGCACGGACCTTGCACGTCTGTTCGGCGAGATTGACAAGCTGATGGTGGCTACAAACAAGGCGCCGGTCACACCGGAAAGCATAGAGCGTAACATAGGCTTCAGCAAAGATTTCAACAACTTTGAACTTGTGAGCGCAATAGCTACGCGCGACTATCCGAGGGCTATGCGAATAGCGGATTATTTTGAGCGCAATCCTAAGCAGAATCCGGTGATTATGTCCACATCTATACTTTTCAGGTTTTTCTCCAATCTGATGCTTGCCCATTATGCTCCGGAGAAGACGGAGAGAGGACTGATGGCGCAACTCGGCTTCCACAGCCCGTATCAGCTGAAAGAGATAAATGTAGGCATACGCAACTATAACGCCAGGTCCTGCATGAATATAATCCATGCGCTGCGGGTGCTTGACTGCCGCAGCAAAGGCATCGGGTCTGCCCAGAAAGATTATTTCCTCCTTAAGGAATTCATATATCAGGCATTCACACTTTAATATCAGCATCTATGGTTTACTATTATTCAGGCACAGGAAATTCTGCGTATGTGGCACGCGAACTGGCACGCATGACGGGGCAGAAGCGGCCGCCTCGCTCAATTCCTGAGGTCATGAAGGGTAGTAGGCTGGATATATACTTAGACAAAGTTTTGGGTTTTGTATTTCCCATTTATTCATGGGGCGTACCACCTTTGGTTCTGGAGTTCGTGAAGCGTCTGCCGGCGGCATTGTTTGAGGGGCGTTATGTATGGGCCGTATGCACCTGCGGCGACGAGGCCGGGCTGGCTATGCGTAATTTCAGCAAAGCGATAAAGGAGGTATGCGCGCGTCAGCCGGATTTGTGTGCAAGCGTAATCATGCCCAACAACTATGTTTTGTTACCGGGCTTCAATGTGGATTCTGAAGAAGTCAGAGACTCAAAATTGGCTGCGGCGCCCAGGCGGCTAAGGCAGTTGGCAGACTTAATCACAGCTCGTACCACGGAGGTCTATGACGTTCACGAAGGTTCTATGCCCGCATTGCGCAGTCTTGTGTATCCTATGTTCAAACGGTGGGGAATCAATCCCGGACATTGGAAGGTGTCGGGCAAATGCGTGGGTTGCGGCAAGTGTGCGTCAATATGTCCGGCCGGGAACATATCAATCAACAGTCAATGCCGGCCGGAGTGGGGTGACAGATGTCTTAGCTGTTGCGCCTGTTTCCATGTATGTCCCGAGCGGGCCATAGACTATGGAAAAATGACACAGGGAAAAGGCCAATACCTTTTCCCCGGTTATCCGTTCAGAAAATAACTCTATAGTCAGAGCTGAGGTATTACCGATGTCAGTTTCTGTGCCAAAGATGTGTCATAGCCTTCGCTAAGGAAGACTACACGTCCGAAGCTGTCGGCGACCACAATCAGAGGCAGGCGTGTGTTTCCGTCGGCAAGCGGATTGATTGACTTCAGCATTTCAAGAATCTTGCCGTCCGGGTCTGTACCCCACTTAATCAGATTGTTATCAGCGAGATTCGCTCTTTTCTTACCAAGAAGCAGAATGGGACGTCGCCAGTCGTTGAATACATTTTTCAGCGCTTCCAGTTCCTGAGCCGCATGATTGGAAGGTTCATCGGTGTCTCCCAATATGCCGATAATGAAATAACCGCGTCCGACAGTAGAAAGAATAGACTGTTCGGCCTTGGCGTTTTCCGGCAGATATGTTTTCTCGGCGTCAATAGCGCCGATTACCTCGATAGCTTCCGGCGAATGGCGCATAACCAAAGGCTTGACTGTGTTCTGCCCGGCTTTGACGTTGAAGAAACTCAGATGAGCGCTTACGGCACCGGAAGCCTGACGCACACCGCTGGTAAGCAGGTAATAGCCCTGTGGCAGAGACAATCCATCCTTAAGCAGAGACTTGTAGCTCTCTCCCATATCATCGCCAAATTCATATAATCGGGGTGAGCCATTATCCATATTGGAGATAGTGAAATGACGGTAATATTCCGGATTCACAAGCATACCCTCAGGTGCGTAAGTTGCAGTAAACGTACCCTCAGGCACTACAGCGGGGGCTACGGAATTGTTGAAGTCAACCGTTATCCATTCATTGCCGTCGTGGTATTTGCAGGCACCTGTCACCGGGTCTATCTGCGCCGGAATGTCATTGTTACGGCAGTGAGCTACGAAATAGATGTCGCGAGAATGAGCGTCGGCCCTCCTGTTTTTCCACACCTCGTATGGAGTGATAGGTACGCGGTAGGCGTTGGACTCATTGTCCACTTGAATATCGGAAGCGGCCTTTATGATTTCCTCCACAGAGAGGGGACGCTCCTTTTCTGAAGGTGAGTGCATGGTTTTGCGCCAATCGGTGAGCAATTCGTTGGAGATACGCGGACTCAGGATGTAGTCCACATACAGCGGATTCTCCATCTGAGACCTGGTGTTCATCAAAGTGGCATGGAATATGCGTGCAGGAGTATCTCTCAGGTCTTTGTCGGTAACAGAGCCGAGCATTGCCATAGCCTCGTCCAGACGCTCTGCGGGCGCATTACGCATGAAATCCCAGATAGCTTGCCAATTGCCTTTGGCTTTACGCAGAAGCGTCTCTACGGCAGGAGCCTTTTCGCCGAAGGCCGCTTTCACATCCGCCGTCGACAACTCACAGTAAGGTTCGCCATAGAAGGTTCTGGTATATGCTTCACGTAAAGTGTTTTCATAAGCGAATCGCTTGGCATTTTCATCTATCTGCTCTTGGGTGACATTACTTGGAATAGGATTCTCTACAGGGGGAACGATGTCCATATCCAGTTCAAACTCCTCACCGACCTTGTGATTGAGCACCAGCGAAGTCTGCGGTCCGTGTACCTTTGCAAATCCAAAATATTCGCCGTCTGATGCCCAGGCCAGCATGTCGCCCTGTCCGGTTTTCAGCATTGTTTTGCCACTGGAATCAGTAATGCGGGAAGCGGCGGTGAAAAACTCGGCGTAATTGTAGATTTTGTAATCTACCCGGATTCCTTTCAATGGTTTTCCGGAGGCATCCTTGACAGTAACCACGGATTCGCGTACCGGCACATAGTTGTCAGTGACATTTATCTCCGTTATGCCTCGGTTTTTAGAGATTTTCTGTTCCGGTCCATTATAGTCGCCGAATACACGTGTGTGCATCAGCATACCGCGAGAAGCCGGAGCATTGAACCATGCTCGGTCAAGCTGAGGCTCCGGCTCACAGGCCCCGAGGAAATGCCACTTGCCGTCGACCCATATCTCCACCCAGGCATGATTGTCGTCCGTGTGGGCCCAACGGGGAGTATATACCTGCCGAGAGGGTATGCCTACAGTACGGAAAGCGGCCACACCGAGAGTAGACTCTTCGCCACAGCGTCCTTTGGCTGTGCGGATAGTGGACATAGGAGCGGATGTGCGGGCATCGGAGGGTTCGTAAGTCACTTTCTCGTGCAGCCAATGGTTTACTTCAAGTGCGGCGTCATACATACTCAGACCTTTGACACGGTCCCGTAGTTCCTCATAATAAGCATACCGGAAATTGTCCAGATACTCGTTGTTTGAACGAGCCGGAAGCACGAAATGACGCCAAAGTTCATCAGGGACGTTTTTTCCCCAGGGAAGCTCCTCGCGGGCTTTGAGAGCTATGCGTATGTTGCGCAAATGAAACTCAGGGGAATACATGAGACAGTCGCTAAGAGGCATTGAACGGTAAAGGAAATCCAACGCTTCAGCTTCCCGTACAGGCAGGTTATACACTTTGGAGCCTACCGCCACCACTCTGGTCTCGGGCACGTCGGCAAAAAGTGGTGTGGCCAATACAGAGGCCGTAATCAATAATGCGGATGTAAGTATCGATTTCATCAGAGTCTGGATGCGAATTCAAGTTCTATTACCTGGTCGGGAGTATTCTCAGGACGTTCAGGCAAAGTAAGGACAATGCCCTGAGGAGTAACTGTGTAGTCCACTTTTTTACGGCTCACAAATTCGCGCGCGTGTTTCAGCCTGGCACCGGTGTAGGGGAGAAAAACAGCCTTGAACCCCGGCTCCACCACATGAACGAAAAGGATGTTGTCTCGCTGAGTGGTTACTCCCCATTCGCGGGGAGGCACCACGCCGCCACGTACATTCTGAACAGTAGGCGCGTAGGTCTTCATCCATTCGCCCATGTCGCGGAGGCGCTGGCGAGCCTCGTCGGGGAAGCGTCCGTCCGGCCTCGGGCCTACGTTGAGCAGGAGATTTGCATCGCGCCCGGCAGTAGTGACGAGGTATTTGATAAGGTCCTCGGAACTTTTGTATCTGTGGTCGCGGATACGATAGCCCCATGAGTCATTCATCGTCTGGCAGGTCTCCAGGGGGAGATGACTTATACCCTGGCTTGAATATCCGGCAAAGTTTTCGCCCGGTTTGTCGCGCTCGAATATCTGAATGTCCTCGCCCTCGTAAGGAGTGGAATGATGGTTGCTGCCCACCATACATGAAGGCTGCAACTTATGGATAAGCGCATATTGCTCGTCAAGGTTCCATAGTTCCGGGTCAAGTCCCCCTTCCAGCTCGTCACGGTCCCACATACCATCGTACCAGATACAGCCGATAGGCCCATAGCCGGTGAGCAATTCAGTGAGCTGTCCGCGCATGAAAGCGGTGTAATCATTCCAGTCGCCGGATGTGTCACGGTCAGGCTCATGACCTGTACGGCCTATCGGGTTATAGTCCGGCCGTCCCCAATCAAGCTGGGAATAATACAGGTGCAGGGCTATCCCTTGTTTATGACATTCGTCGGCGAGTTCCTTGAGTATATCGCGCTTGAAGGGGGTAGCGTCAACAATATTGTAAGGAGACAGCTCTGTGTCGAACATGGAAAAGCCGTCGTGGTGGCGGGTAGTGATGCAGATATATTTCGCACCGGAATTTTTTATGTCGGACACCCATTGCCCGGCATCAAAGCCCGACGGGTAGAAACCGGACGCCAGATTCTTATATTCGTTGTGGTAAATATCCGGGTCGTTAAGAACCCACTCGCCGCTGCCCAACATTGAATATATGCCCCAATGGATGAAAATGCCGAAACCCTTGTCACGGAACTGTTCGCGGGCTTCCAGGATTTCCTCAGTTGGAGTGTACTTCGGTTGTCCGGCACTAAGCACAGCCGGGACAAGCATGGCGCTCAATAAAAATAGATTAGTCAATTTCATAGGTCAATTGGATATAAGGAAAAATTACAGATATACATCCCGATACCAGTCCAGGGTCTTGTAGTATTCGCTGAAATTATTGCTGATTACAGAGGAAGGGAGATTGCAGGACAGTCCGGAGAAGTGTTCCGGATTTATGGTTATGGACAGGAATTTTGGAGTGGCATATTTGAGTGTCACCACATGGTCCATGGTTTCGGAAAAGCGTTTTATCTGTTCCTCATCGCCCATAGCCATTGCGGAGAAAGACTGCGTAAGGTCATAAAAATATGCGTTCTGCAGTCGGCCGTATGTCTGTATGCCGGACGAGGAAACAAGCGGATTGCCGGATAAGACTATCTGTCGCGCCACAGAGGCCAGCTCGTTAAGAGACTTCATGTCTGTAATGCTGACAGTGCAGCTGCGATAACGTATATCCGCGTTTTCGGCATAATAATCGTAGGTGGCTTCAGCCGCATTCTCAAGAGAAAACTCAGGACCCAATATACAAGGAATGACTTTGTCGTAAGGGGCGCCTCCGGCAAGAATTTCAGTAGGGTATGAGACGAATGTGTCGCAATGGTCGCGAAGCTGATACGCCACCTCTATGTTACCCATATAGCAGCAGTCCATCCAAATGAACCGAAAAATATCCTTGGGCAACGCCTCGGCAAGAGCGGTGACAGAAATGGATTTCCCAAAGTCATCTCCGAAGGAACGATAGACGGGTGCCTGCTCCGCCGGAGTGCCGGTAGGTAACCATCCGGATGCATGGCTCCACAAGAACAGTCCGTACTCCTCAGCCGGGGAGTAAGACTTCATATCGTTGATTACCTGACGGATGCGTGCTCGTGTGAGCGAAGATGATTCCGGAGAATATGCACACAATGTCTCAAGATACGCTTTCCCCTTTTTGTCTTTCCTGACCTTGTAGAGATGCGGACCTTCGTCCCCGGGAATAGCCTGATATATAAGGACATTCCCGACAGGCTTGTCAAGGGACTCATATCCCTCAAGGATTTCGCGGATGTCATCGCCTGAGTCAGCGTGCAATGAATTGGTGGCAACCATATAAACAAGGACAGTGCGTTTTGACTGTTCCGGTTGTGGCAAGGGCTCGTCGTTGTCACTGCAAGAACTCATAAGCGAGACAACAAAAAGCAACGGGAACATGACTTTGACAACCACATTATTGTCCTTTACCCAACGTGATTTCCTTATTCGTCGGGCGGTGAAGCTGATTACTTTAGGCACATGACTGAGGATTGCCAGCAAAGCTACAAAAGCGAACAGTATCAGGCACAGGGTGTTGAATACGTTCTTATCGGCAAATGGAGCATATTGATTCAAGATGCCGGGCTTATCAGTCTCAGCGTCCATGAAATCATAGGTGGGTAATGCCGACAGAGAATTCTTCCAGACTATTTTGCCATTCTTTAGGTAGACCACTGCCGGATTGCCTCGCACCACTTCTTTAATCGCAGTGTCCTCGGCCGTATAAATCGGATATTCGGCCAGCGAGTGGTCTATATAGTCGTTTATCTGTAACGGAGTGGCCGCCACTACTGCACACATGGAAATGTCGTGCTTCATGCAGTAGGTATACAGCGAATTGAGTTTGTAGAAATTGCCGGAGCTGATGTCAGGCAACGAAGTCATGAACACCACCACTTGCTCTCCGTCGGCAGATATTATTTCCTCGGTTATGTCTTCAGGTCCGTCATATATGGCCAGCCCTTTTTCTTTAGTTTCGTTCTTTTTGTCCGCATCGGAAGCACTGGCGGCAGCAGCGACACGGTCTACGAACTCCCACTCTCCGGAGTCCGGAATGCTGTCCGCCGGAATGGTTATACTTTCCTTGCCGTTGGTCCATACAGCCATGATTTCCTCCTCTGCCGGTTCTCGCGTATCCGTGTTTTCAACCAGCATACCGCCCACAGGATAAGGGCGGAAGTCAATCATAGGCTGCACGGAATAGCCTATAAAACCTATGATTATAGAGAATGCGATGACCGCAGCTACAGTAAACCACTGAATGGCAGGAAGAATTAGGCAACGGGAGCGTTTGTTGAAAATCAGCAGCCATACGGACATACCCATGAGGAAGACATTTTTCCAGAATGTCTCCCAATTGGTAAGAATCCAGGCATCGCCGAAACAGCCGCAATCCGACACGGGGTCTTTTAGCGCTATCCAAAGGGTTAATGGCAACATTATCAGCATCATCAACACAGAGCCTACGGGTGCCAATCGCCTGTAACTGCCGGTAAAAAGTGAAATACCCAACAATATTTCGACGGTAAACAGCACAAAAGTAACAGGTGTAAGCAACGGCAGCATCCAGGAAAACAGGCCATCCGGCATAGCGGAAACATAGTCATGCAATTTATAGACCGTTCCCCAAGGGTCAATGGCCTTTACCACACCCGAGAAGATAAAGGTCCCGCCGAGAAGAAACCTGAAAAGCCAGGTAATTAAAGGCACCAGCCACTTGCCGACTTTTCTCCCTTTGCCGTTTTCTCTTTCAGGATTAGTGTTTTCATCAACAGCGGAAGCAGTGGTTTCTACAGGTACCTTATTCTCCTCCGACTCAGTCATTACATTCCGCATAGCCTAATTTTATGAGTGCAAAAATGGAATAATTGATAATATCCATGTAGCCGGCTTCCACGCCTTCAGAAACCAGAGTTTTGCCGTCGTGGTCCTCTATCTGCTTGATGCGATGCAATTTGGTAAGGATAATATCGGTAAAGCTGCTCACTCCACGGGCACTGACCACATACGCACCCTTCTTGGGGTTAAGGATGTAGTCGATGGTCTTGTCCGGATTCTTGCTGTATCTTACTTTGGTAATCATTTTGCTTTCATGTTTTTGGTTGGGAGGGGTGGCAACGGAGTTTACACCACAGATGCGTATGATACGTATCTTGGTACCGCTTGCCACCCCTCCACACGTAATTGTTATTTTGCCATTCCAACTGGCATGATTTGCGAGATTCCCCAAATCTGCTCCACCGTTGATTTTGTTGAATCTGTTGAGTGGAATACGAAAATAGGGAAGAAAAGAGAGGTTGCTTCGCATGGGGCACGGCTGTCCATTACTGCTTTCCTCTTTTGGTGGACAAAACCGTTCGTTGAAACCTGTTGAGCGTTTGTTGAGTAATATAAGCCATAAAATCTGTTTCTTTTTTAGGTTTCATCAAATTCAACAAGTTCAACGGTAGTCTTTCAAATTTTCACGGGTAACAGTATAAAAGCGTCCCACTTTCTTAAGCGATGCAGAATACTTTTGACCCGGCAGTACGGATATTTGGTAGGTGGAATAAGACAGCGCATTAGGCGCAGGCTCCAGTTTCCAACATTGTTGTAGGACATTCCTCACTTGATGGCGCTCCACCTTCACCATAGAATAGTTGAAGAGTGCCAACAAGTCGTTGATGCAGAAGTCCACCACATCTACTTGCATGGTATCCATGACGTCAAGCAACAGTTCCGCCATGTCAAGTTCAATACGACTACGATTGCAGCGGATGATTTTCTCCAATGCTTCCGTGCGGATGAGTGAAGGAGCAAACCACATGCGGCTTTCTTCTTGGGTGGTCAAATTCCTATGTTGCAGGTGGTACAGGAAAGCCGGTATCTCGTCTTTCAGTTTCTGCAAGAATGATGTGTCATCCCTTTCCAGTCTGCTGACCTTTCTCACCCAATAGCGTGTTTCCTCCGGCTCAATGTAAACAGGAAAGTTCTCATTGTTGGAACACAGCACGAACTTGGCGAAGAACTGCACTTCATAGCGGTCTTTACCCTTGGCCTCCATCTTATAAGAATGTGCCGTACTCAGGTTCTTTAACCGTTCACTATCTTCACGACGGTTGAGCAGTACCTCGTCCACGACAATCATCAGTTTGCCCGCCCAATCTGCATTAAACTGGCTACGAAAATCCTCGTTGGTATTGAACGTGACATTCTCCTGAAATAAAGCTTTCAGAAAGTTCAGGAACGTACTCTTGCCTGTGTTCCGTTCTTCCGACACCAACAGGAGTATCGGCAGTTTCTGTGTCGGTTTCAAGTATAACAGTTGAAGGTAATCCATTCCCAACTCATACTGTTCACCGAAGATATGTTCCACCAAAGAACGGATATGTAGAAAACTGCCTTCTGCCGGAATATGTGTTATCGGTTCGTAGAGGTTATAAAAGTTGTTCACGTTCTGGCGATAGTCCGTATGGCTGGGCATGGTGCAGAATCCATCGTACTTGGGTATCTGCGCCACTTCATCCTTGCTATGGTCTTGCCGGAATGTACTCATCTTCCACTCCACACGCATCTTACGAAACGAGCCGTTCATCATCGGTTGGTTCAATATGCGGAACAACGTAGTGCCGATGCGCACATATTCATCCTCTATCTTCTCGGTTTGTAGAGCCTTGTTCTCATTTACCTCCATTGCTGCCAACCTTGTTTGTTCCACCCAATATGCGTTTCACATCCGACAGTCGGTATCTTACCTTACTGCCGACTTTGACGGCCTTCAGGTAGTTCCGTTTGTTCCAATGCCATAAGGTCGCATCGCACACTCCGCACATGTCCTTCACTTCTTCCCGACTAAGCAACCGTTCTTCATCGGCAGCCCGGAAAGCCAATGCCACTTCATTTATTGCGCGATTGATAAGCTCGTCCGAGAATATGCGCAAATCCTCGCCTGTAATCTCCAGTTTGATATTGGCTGCGCCATTGGAGATAATCTGCATCAAGTCTGTCATAGTCAAAATCAATGCCGCCGGATGTCCAGCGCAACCGTTTCGGCAGCATCATAAACGATTGCACCACCGCCCCTTTATCGGAACGATGGTGCAAAAGTATAATCGAAATTCGCTAAGATTCAATAATTTGCATTTCGCTTATTTCGGCGAAACCGTAAACGAAAGAAGCGAAATGGATATGGCATCAATTTCGTTTATCTGTTTTGTAAGATACCTTCATCGCAGTGCCAATACGGGATTATTCAAGAGTTGGTCTATCACCGGATGATAAATAGCTCCATCCGTCACGGCTGTAATGGTTGTAACCTTATTGCCTCCGTCTTTGGATGAAGCACCGCAATGGTAAACCTGTTCATCTGCGGTCTGGTAGTCTATGACAATATACCTGTCATGGAATATGCCACCGGATGTATGCAATGAAATGGAGATATTGGGGTATTCCCGGCAGAAATCATCGAACTCCGCTTGATGCAGTCGGTTGCCCGTATTGTCGGAAAAGATGGTTATATCCACATTGTTCGGAACCTCTTTCAAAAGAACCAGTGTCTTTAATCCAATGTAGTTATCCACCACGAATATCGTTTTCTTGGCAGTCGCATAAATCTGTTGGTAGGCCAAATCCGACTCTACGGGTTGGCCGTTAAGTATCAACCACCCCCTCCTTACGGTAGGGTTACTGAAATCCAGCATGACATTTGCCAGTTCCGACTTCGTTACAACATTTCCCAACGTATCTATGATGTTGGCAACCTTATCATCAATGGCGGATAAAGAATTGCGCAAATCAAGTAAGTCTTGCGTGTTTCTTGTTGTCTGCAAGGACAGTTGTAAGTATTCCCTTTGCCCCAATAGAGGCTGGTTGTCAACGATGTAGTCCTTCATCTGCTTGAAGATGCGAATCAAGGCTTTGCTCTGTTTAGTTGCCAACTCACCTTTCAAGACAGTCATAAGCATATATATCCCTTGTTCCGTAAAGGCGTAAGGGTTGTATCTGCGACCGCCCCAACTTGAGGTGGAATTTTTGCACCTCAAGATTTCGCACTCCTCATCGGTCAACTGAAACATGAAGTCTTGCTCGAACTTCTCAATGTTGTTCTTGACCTGACGGTTAAAGTCTTTGGTGCTATATCCGTAGATTTTGGCCAAATCCATATCAAGCATTACGCGAACTCCTCGGATGTGGTATATAAATCCTTTCAGATATTCGGCATTGACTTCCTCTGCGATAATGTCTTTATCCATATTCGTAAGCTATTATGTTCGTATATTTTTTAATCTGCATTGGTAAGGTAACTCCGCCATTCATCAATGTACGTCCGTTCCATACCACAGTCTTTTATTTTCCCTTAAAGATAAATATATTACTTAACTATCTTATAATTAAAAATATAACTTGACAAATGTCGTCTTAGATAACAAAATAGTAACAAACTAATCTTATATACTCGCTTGCAAATACATTTCGTTTTATGACAATCACAACAATGTTAAAAAGTTACCAATAGGAATTTAAGTGATAATTATTCATTATCTTTGGAGCAAAAATTATAAAGATGGGAGATATAAATCGTTTAAAGTTGGTTCTTGTAGAGCAGAAACGCACAAGCAAATGGTTGGCAGAA
>ERZ860264.124-NODE-124-length-67172-cov-6.481279_pt1 | contig 67172 bp, 87 predicted proteins | sample MGYA00509980_ERZ860264 | MGnify/ENA primary metagenome ERZ860264 (study PRJEB30046, sample SAMN00715212) | human gut metagenome | study: EMG produced TPA metagenomics assembly of the A metagenome-wide association study of gut microbiota in type 2... | reverse complement strand
CTGGCATTGAACATAGTGTGCAGGACTGCCTGTAGCTTATATTTGTCGTCCGTTCGTCACCAACTAATATTCAATTAAACAACAAGTCACCTATAAAATCTATTTTCCAGCTGCCTTCCTTGAATATTCAGTTGTCACCAGCTGCTCATAAGGAACATCTTTACCAAGTTCACCAGCCTGTTTTAATATATCTTTGAGAAGTTCAAAACTCTTCTGCTCAAAGATAGTGTCTCCTTTCCAGGTGTCCTGTGATTTATAGCGGTCAACAATGGTTGTTATAGTTGCAAGATCTGTTTCAGGAAATTGTGGTGCTATGACTTCGGCAATTTCCTTGCTGGTGTGTGAGTTTACATAGTCAAGACCTTTCTGTATGGCATTAGTGAAACCTTGTATTATGTCAGGATGCTTTTTAATATAGCTTTTATTGGCACAATAAGCAGTATATGGTACATATCCGCTGTCAGTACCAAGTGATGCCACTACGTATCCTTCTTTCTGCTGCTCAAGAAGTGTTGCAGCAGGTTCAAACTCAACAGTATAATCAGCTATTCCAGATGTAAAGGCAGCAGCGGTTGAACCGAAGTCTACATTCTGCAGTATATTCAGATCATCTATAGGGGAGATATTATTTTTCTTAAGTATATATTCAAAAAGCATTTCAGGCATGCCACCAGCTCTTCCGCCAAGTACAGTTTTTCCCTTAAGGTCATCCCATTTAAATGCATTTTCTTCATTTCTTGATACAAGGAAGTTGCCAGCACGCTGGGTAAGCTGTGCAAAATTTACAGCATAGTCAGTAGAACCCTCCTGGTATACATATATAGAACTTTCTGATCCCATGAAACCAATATCAGCTTCACCAGAGACAAGAGCAGTCATGACTTTATCAGCTCCGAAGCCAGTGACTAGATTTAAGTTGATATTTTCATCTTTAAAGTATCCAAGTTCTATAGCGGCATATTGTGGTGCATAGAATATTGAGTGTGCAACTTCATTAAGCGTAATATCCACAAATCCGTTATTTTCTTTTTTTTCACATGCTGTCATTGGGAGCATAAGTGTGACACATAACAATAGTGCAAGAATATGACGTAAATATTTCAAATAAAACTCCATTTCTGCAGGTATTATTAATATCAGAGTTAAATGATAACAGCCTATGAAATTATGAATTATTTAACACTGACAATCATAATAAAATGCAAACTATATTCAATTTTATATTATTCATAATCGGAGTTAAATGTTACAGAAATAAATACGTAGGAGAAATGAAATGTTTGTAAAAATATATATAAAATTGTTAAAAATGTCGATAAATATGTTGGATATAAGAGGGAATTATGTTAATATAAGTAATAAGATGAGGAGAGAGTTAAAAGAGGACTTTGACTCTCATCGATGTGTTTGGTGTGTCAATGAGTATAAATGCGTATGTGTGCAGATACAATATGATTTTGAAATTTGAAATTTGACATTTACATCATATATATATTACTGTATATAACATGTTAATATAAAGTAATAATTGTACAATTATAGGAGGTTTGTTTATTATGTTTGGCAGAAAAACAACAGCACAGGAAGCTAATAAGGACAGGGAATTGTTATTACAGGCTATGGATAAGATGATAGCCGGTGATTTTAGTGTGGTATCATCTGAGGGATTCAGTGATCCTATATATGCTGATAAGCTGAATCAGATAGTTGGAGCTTATAAAAAGGCTAACAACAACTATATTATGCGACTCAATGAGGCTATGGAATCTATAGGAGATAACTCATATGTTAAGAATATGTTGGATCAGGTTTCTTTACAGCAGAAGTCGATTAGCAATATGAATGATTCAAGTAAGGTACTCAAGGACTCTATTAACAATATATCACAGGCTATGAGTGATATAAGAGATAATACACATGATATGCTTCATGCATCTCAGAGCAGTTCGACTAATATGAATGATAGTATAAGAGTTGTTAATGAATCATCAGAAAAGATAGCTGATATCAATACTCAGGTTCAGGCATTTCATGAGAAGATTAATAAGATTGGTGAGATTGTTGATATTGTAAAAAAGGTTGCAAGCCAGAGTAATCTTTTAGCACTTAATGCATCTATTGAGGCTGCAAGAGCCGGAGAGGCTGGTAAAGGTTTTGCAGTAGTAGCAGACCAGGTAAGACAACTTTCAAGTAACACAGCAGAATCAGCAGAAGATATAGTTAAGTATGTTAATGAACTCAAGGGTGATATAGAAGTTCTTGCTACATCTATGGAAGAAACTACTATGAAGCTTTCTGAGGGTAATGAAAAAGTAGAAGTATCATTAAGAGATATTGAACATATGAATGATCAGATGACAGCTATTAATGATTCAGTAGAAAGAATATTTGATGATATTGACAGACAGTCAGAAACAACAAGAGAATTTACAGATCAGGTTGGTAATATAGCAGATACATATGGTATGCTCACTAAGGAATGTACAGATACAGGAATTCATATCTTCAAGATAGGAAGATATATTGATACATGTAGAAGTGATATGTTCAGGGAAGCGGGAGCTGTTACAACACAGGATATGTTAAGAATATTTGAGATAGATCACTTTATCCTGATGTGGAGAGTATATAACAATGTTGTAGATTTCGAAAAACTAAAGATAACTCAGCTTAATAATCCGGATACTTGTAAGATTGGAAAGTGGATGCATGCGCAGACTGATCCAAGAATTACAGGAAGCAGTCAGTTTAAACAGCTTGATTCATCTCACAGACTTATTCATAAGTATGCATGTGAGTCATGGCAGGCTAAGGAGGAAGGTGATGTTGATAAGTCACTTGAAGCATTCCAGAAGTGTTATGATGCTTATTATGTATACAAGAAAGCTATTGCTGATATGAAGAACTTCATGAAATCATTAGGATATACAGATGAAACTAAGATAGTGGTATTCAGAAACTAATGAAATATAAGTATTAAGATATGAAAGTTATATAACAAATATAAAATAATCAAAAAGGATCTGGTATAACCAGGTCCTTTTGTTTTAAGTGATAAAATGTCAGAGGATTGCAAGAATATGTTGAAAATCAATGGAATGTTGATAATAATAACGGGATGTGCTATTATTTAAAAATGGTTTGGATTGGTTAAGTATTATATTTTATAATAGCTGTATAAAACAGATTAATAGAGAAGGTTAGTTATATAAAATATGATAAGCGAGGGAAGTGTATGAAAGAGATATATGTTATAGGACATAAGAATCCAGATACTGATTCAATATGTTCAGCAATATGTTATGCCAGATTAAAGAATATTGTGACAGGAACTAATGATTATGTGCCTAAAAGAGCAGGACATATGAATGAAGAAACGCAGTTTGTGCTCTCAAAGTGTGATGTAAAGGCACCAGGGTATATAAAAGATGTAAGACCTCAGGTCAGGGATATAGATATCAGGAAAATCGAAGGAATAGATGAGGATTATTCAGTAAGAAATGCATGGAAACTCATGAAAGAGCTGGATGTTGTGACATTGCCTATATTGGAGGACAACCATCTTAAGGGACTGGTTACTATTGGAGATGTTGCAAAGTCTTATTTTGAAATGTATGACAGTGATATACTTTCAGTAGCACATACAAGTCTTAAGAATATTGTTGATACATTAAATGCAGAAATAATAACAGGAGATCCAGATAAATGTTTTGATAAAGGAAAGATGCTTATAGCTGCAGCTAATCCTGATATGATGGAAAACATGATTGACGAAGGTGATTTTGTTATACTTGGTAACAGATATGAATCACAGCTGTGTGCAATAGAAATGGAAGCCGGCTGCCTTATTATATGTGAAGGTGTGAAAGTATCCAATACTATAATAAAGATGGCAAAACAGCATAACTGTATTATAATATCAACAGCATATGATACATATACTGTTGCAAGACTTCTTAATCAGGCAATACCTGTCAGCTTTTTTATGAAAGATACAGCTCTTGTCAAGTTTAAAATCAATGATTTTGTTGAAGATATCCAGGATATTATGGCTAATAAACGCTTCAGGGATTTCCCTATTGAAGATGAAGAAGGAAGATATATTGGCATGATATCAAGACGTAACATCATTAAGGCAGGAAAGAAAAAAGTCATACTTGTAGATCATAATGAGAGATCACAGGCGGTATTTGGTATTGAGGATACAGATATATTAGAGATAATAGATCATCACAGGCTCGGCTGTATTCAGACAATAACACCAGTATTTTTCAGAAATCAGCCATTAGGATGTACGGCAACTATTATATATCAGATGTACTGCGAATATAATATAGATATAGATAAGCAGACTTCTGCTTTGTTATGTTCAGCTATCATATCTGATACATTGATATTAAAATCACCAACATGTACTGAATATGATGTTGAAGCATGCAATGCCCTTGCCAAAATAGCAGATATAGATATTGAAAAATATGGCAGAGAGATGTTTAGGGCAGGAAGTAATCTTTCATCAAAAACAGAGGAAGAAATATTCTATAGAGATTTCAAAAAATTCTCAATCGGAGAATTGTCCGTTGGTGTTGGTCAGGTGAATTGCATGAGTTATGATGAAATTCAGGTAATCATTGAAAAAGAAAAAGATTATATGGAACATGTAACAGAACATAGCAGTGAGATTAATATTGCATATCTGCTTATAACAGATGTTATGAAGGAAACATCATACGTTATGTATGCTGGCAAAAATGCAGTAACAGTATTAAAAAATGCATTTAATCTTGATAATATAAGTGATAAATATGTGGCTCTTCCTGGCGTTGTGTCAAGAAAGAAACAGTTTCTTCCAGCAGTGGTTGAGGTGTTGCAGCAGTAACATATTAATGCTGTTTATTTTGTAATATAATACAGTAACAGATTGGAGAGTAAATAATAAAATGAAGAAGTTAATGAGAAATGACCCATGTTGGTGTGGAAGTAAGAAACCTTATTGTGAGTGTCATATGAATTTTGATAAAAAAATAGAGATGTATAAAAAGAAGTTTCATAAGGTTCCACCTAGAAGCATAATAAAGAATGAAGAACAGCTTCAGGGCATGAGAGAGAGCAGTAAGATAAATATAGCTGTACTTGATTATGTTGCAGAAAATATAAAGGCTGGTATGACAACGCAGGAAATAGATGAAATGGTATATGAAAAGACAACGGCTATGGGAGGTATTCCAGCCCCTCTTAACTATGAGGGATTTCCAAAGAGTGTATGCACATCCATTAATAACGAAGTGTGCCATGGTATTCCATCATCAGATATTATTCTTGCTGACGGAGATATTGTAAATGTAGATTGTTCGACTATTCTTAATGGTTATTTTTCTGATTCATCAAGAATGTTCTGTATAGGAAATGTTTCGCCAGAACATAAAAAGCTTGTTGATGTTGCTAAAGAATGTGTTGAACTTGGACTTGCACAGGTTAAACCATGGGGACATCTTGGTGATGTAGCTGATGCTATAAGTAAACATGCAAAGGAAAATGGTTATTCTGTAGTACGTGAGGTCGGAGGACATGGTATAGGTCTGGAATTTCATGAGACACCTTTTGTGAGTTATGTAATCAAGAAGGGAACAGGCATGGTTATGGCACCAGGAATGGTATTTACAATAGAGCCAATGATTAATGCTGGATATCCTGACGTATATGTTGATGATGACAATGGCTGGACTATATATACAGAAGATGATTCATATTCAGCACAGTGGGAGATAATGGTTCACGTCACAGATGATGGGTATGAGGTTATGACTTATTAATTAAGACTTCACATATCTAAAATGGGATTTCAAAATTTCTTAAAGGCTCGACATTATGGCATCCATTAGGATGTATTAATGTCGAGCCCTTATTGAATTTTAAAGTTTACATCCTGTATCCTTTAATGTTGCACGTACTAGAGAATCTTTCGCATTTTTCCATGGTGCATCAGCATATTTATGATCAAATTTGTTGATAAACCATTCAACATCATCACGCACTCTTTTCATATTATCAAGATATAGTGTAGTGATAAGATTCGTGAATTCTGTGTAATCATTTCCACCAAGTTTTTCACTTGATTTTTTCATAAGAAGTCCATAATGACTTGTACAGAAGCCTTTGCATTTGGAAAGAACGTCTTTGAATTCTTTATCATGTTTATACATGTAAAATATAGTATCAACATAACGTTCCATAGTATCAGCAATTTTATCGCATACAAAGCAGGAATTATCAAGTTCTTCTATATAACTGCACACAGAAGCTTCTTTTCCTTTTTTTAGAAGACTTCTTCCAGAACCTTTATCCTGATTAAAAGCTTCAATATTTTTAATGACATAATCCATATGTGTTTTCATAACGAGTGCATAACCAAGACGGTTGTTCTGCTCATATATTTTTTTGATATGTTTCTGACAGAACCCTTTTTTATCGGTAACAGCACGTATATCATCTTCCATATAGCTTGGACCCATAGTATATTCTATGGCATCATTTTCAAGTTGTTCAAACATAGCACATACAGGACATTCAGTGTCTGCCAAAAATGCATCGTTGACAGGTACGTTATATATTTTTTCTTTCATAGTAATCCTCCATTCTTGCGCTGTTTCTTTGCGCATCTCAAGTTTGTGCGAAGCACAAATCTTGCGTGTGAAAAATCTTATTTTCACACTAAGACGCCATTTCTTATCTGATATAGTTATAATGGCTGCCGAATTAAACCTATTATTAAAAATAAACTATTTTAGTTGTGTTTGTCAAATCGGCAGCCACATAATAACGTTACTTTTTGCAACTACAGTTTTTATCAAACTCAGGATTATAAAAATAATAATTATTAGAATCAAGCTTGCTCTGTATAATAGAAAGTGCTTCGCCAAAACGCTGGAAATGTACGATTTCCCGCTCTCTTAAAAATCTTAAAGGATCGAGTACATCTGGGTCATCTTTTGAAAGACGTATAAGATTATCATATGTTGTTCTAGCTTTCTGCTCTGCAGCCATATCCTCAGTTATGTCTGTTATAGCATCTCCCTTTGACTGGAATTCACAGGCATTGAATGGAATTCCACCAGCGGCCTGAGGCCATACGGCTGCTGTATGATCTACATAGTAGGCTTCAAAAGGAGTTCCCTTAATCTGTTCCATTGAAAGATTTCTTGTAAGCTGATGAACCATTGTGCTGATCATTTCAAAATGTCCTAATTCATTAGCTCCTAACAATTGGATATGATAGTAAATGCCCATAAACAGCGGGTTCACAGCTTTAAGAAAATCTCCAATCTGAAAGAATTTTCTATATATCTTCCTATTCCCGGCTTGGATGGCATATCGTTATAGTAGATAATCTTATCAATGCAGCTCTTTAAAAGAATGTTCTTATCTGCTGCGGATATGTCTGAGTCGTCAAGCGAACTAAGACAGTCTTTAAAGGTCATTATCTTATCCTCATAGTCAATCTTAACCGGAACATTATTCTTTTCATCAGCAATCTCTTCCTTCACATTAAGAATACGCTCCTGAAGCTTAGAATTACGTTCAATATATTCTTCCTTGGTGTATATGCCATCCTCATATGCATCCTTCTGTCTAACATCCTTGTTGTACAATCTGTTAAGCTCCTCTTCAAGACTTGCTATGCGGAGTTCGTGCATATCAATATTATTGTTTTCCTGTTCCTTAAGCTTTATCTTAAAGTCAGATATAGCATTGGCAAGAGATACTTTAATCTTGGCCAGAATATCTTCATACTGTGCAGACTTAGTGTGGCATACTGCCTGCTGATTGCAGAGCATAACAGTAGTGACTTTTCCAGTATGGCTTCTCTTATCAACATATTTTTTCATAGACATACCGTGGCCGCATGTACCGCAGAAGAGAAGACCAGCAAGTGGGTTGCGCAGTTCCTTGAACTTCTTAACCTTAGGAGTAAGACCTCTTTTATTTCTGGCAGCTTCAAAGGTGTGTTCATCTATTATTGCCTCGTGCCGGCCATTAACACATATAACATCATCACCTTTGTTACGTGGACGCACTTTCGTTATCTGTTCGTTTTCCCATTTCTTTACAACTTTACGGCTGTTCCAGACAACCTTGCCTATGTATATGGGATTGTCTATCATATCCCGGATGGTGGCAGCAGACCAGTTATCAGACTTAAGAGGCTTTATGTGCAGGCTATCAAGCGTTCTTGCAATGTTAGTAAATCCCATATTTTCATCAAGATATAAGTGATACATAAGTCTTATTGCATCAGCTTCCTCTGGGATTATCTCTAAGGTGTGGCATTTATCTTTACCGGATCCTAAAGTTATTTTCCTGTAGCCATATGGACGTACAGAGCAAATATAATTCCCCTGTCTTACAGAAGCAACACGGCCTCTGCTTAGTATCTTTTTAGTATATTCAAGATAATCATTTCCCCTGGTTAATTCCATCTCAAAAAATTTTCTGTCATATTCATCAGATAAATCATATGTTTTGCCCGGAGTAATAACTGCAGTATTAGTGTATCTGAATGAATTGATAATCTGGCCACAATCCTGTAAGTCACCTCTTGATAATCGCTGCGGCTCTACGATAAGTACACCAGATATATTACCTGTTTCCAGCTCTTTAAGAAGCTGCTGCATAACAGGTCTGTCCTGTATAGTTTCTCCGGAGACAACTTCTCTGTATATACGTTTCTCTGGTATAGCTTTGCCATATTCTTTCATACAATAGTCCTGAAGTATATGTTCGTGCTTTGCAAGTACTTCTTCAACAGTCTGCGCCGGATCATCAGAGCGGGACTTTCTAAGATAGATAATAATGCTGTCAAATGATACCATATTAATCATCCTTTCTGTAAAATATATGCAAGTTGCACCGGTGCAACTCAAAAATGGGTACAAAAATAACACCACTTGCAAAAGCGGTGCTATGAATGATATAATATGGCTTGTCGAAGGCGGTATTATATCATAAGCACAGCTTATGTAAGTATCGTGGTAAAAGCTCTTGTGTTGGTAGCACAGGGGCTTTTATTTATTTTAAAATCATAACGGCATTATCACCGAGATGGTATAAAAAGACTCTGGGCCCGAAGGACACCAGAGTACGTTCAAGAGTAGTGTATCTTGAATGTATATTAGTGTCAATAGTCATTCCCACATCTCCAGCACATAAAATGTTGGTTTAAAGCCGATAATACGATAGTTAATTGTTTTTAAAACATCTTTTACAAGGAACATATCCATTGTCTAATGCACGCTCTAAATCAATTTCAGTTACATTTTTTATTCCACTACAATGTTTATTATAATGATATTTATTACTGTTGTTTGTTATATATACAATATTATGAGGAATAATATTCATATTAAGAATTTGACCTAAATATGTTGTGTCCTGTGGGTAATTACTGCAATGCTTATTAATTTGTTCTTCCAACTCTAAATGTAAATATATATAAGGACTTCTATAATCCATTAGACTGAGTAAAAATAATAATTGGCTAAATCCTGGTGGCATATATTGCTTTTCATCAGAAAAAATTTCTTCGTTATGAAGAGTGTAATTACATTTATGGTTATATATTCGTCCACCATGTGCAGCAGTATTTCTATAATCTAAACATATAAATAAAGTATCCATCATTAATGTGCATAATGCTTCATCAGATATATTTAAACTGTTAGTATCATATAGTTTATGTGCAAGTTTAACTAATTCATCCTTTTTGAATAAGTCAATAAAGTTGATGATAGTACTAAAGTAAACACTTTTAAAAAGAATCCAGGGAGGAACATTTCCATATTTTTCGGCATAATGATGAATAGGGTTTTTATCAGTATCAAGAGTCTTTTTCATTGTGTCGAGTATATATGGCAGGGTAAATCTTTTTTTTCTTTTCTTTTTATTTCTATAATTTCTGTATGATAGATAATTTTCCTCTTTGGTTCCAAATGCTTCAGATATAACACTTGCAGCAGCTTCTTTAATATGTTCTTCCAGGTCTTGCATTGAAGACATAACAGAATTGCGAAGATTTTTATCTAGCATATATAAAGAATGAATCTGGCCAAAGGTTACACCTGAGCGATACTGGATAGAAGAATCCGTTTTAATGACATAGGGTTCTCTATAGCTTTTAATAAGATTAGAGTAGCCAAATAATTCTAATGTATATTTGGCATAACCAATATCATCTATAATTAAATTTTGCGATAAAAGTTTTTTAATCTGGTCATCAATTGATGAAAAAGGTATATCAGTCATATGTATTCTCCTTATATGCAAAAAGAGCCTTGGAATATAATTCCAAGACCCTTTCGCGACCGCCCAGCAGTCATTCACTATTAACAAGTGACATTATATCATATGTAAAAGTCTTGTCAAGTATTCCAATATATTTAAATTTATAGAGTTATAATGTAATTTATAATCTATGTGCAAATAGCAATTCAATCTGTTGTTCGATAGTTAAAAATTCTTGAGGTTTTTTGTTCATATATTTCTCCTAAATGCAAATAGAGGACCTGAGACATTACATCTCAAGTCCTCTATTCACAGCCAAACAAGTTAGCCATATCTTCTTGAGATATATATTAATATAAAGTTGTTATTAAGTCAATATAAAGGAAAAAATCCCTCTTTCCATATAAATGGTAAGAGGGATTCTCGCTAGTCATTTTAAACAACGACCATTTCTGTTGGACTTATCTTACCATTTATATGTTTTGGTGTCAATATTGGTTATATATCTGTCCTCTGTTTCCAGCATTAATAACAATCACAATAAACTCACCATTATCAACAGTATATAGAATTCTGTAATCACCAACGCGAAGACGATATATATTATCATGACCTTTCAGCTTTTTAATATCTTCACCTTCAGGTAATTTTTCTATTGCTTTGATAATTCGCAGCTTTTCGTTCTTAGGTAATTTATCAATAAATTTTTTAGCCGGCTTTTTGATAATAATTCTATACATTAATCAATCCCCCATTCTTTTTTGCAATCATCAAGGGAATAGCTTTCGTCTTTATCTGGACTATTCATATAATCTTGATAAAGTGCTTCACAGAAATCATTATCAGCCTGTTCCTCAGCAGTAATACCTTTTGCGTAAGCTAATATATACCCAATCTTATAATCAGGCATATTGTCAATTAACTGTAATAACTGTTCCTTTTCACTCATAGTAATACCTCCTAATCATAGTCTTAATTAAATATTATTCCCACATCTCCAACACATAAAATGTTGGTTCAAAGCCGATAACATAGTTAATTTAATGAATCTTCAATATCAATGGTTAATGAAATAATACAATCTTTATCAAAGCCTCCATTTTTAACAATTTCAGATGGTATCTTAGGATATTTTTTGCCCTTAATAGAAAATCGCTGATTATTATATTTAGAACAAATAGGGCAAGTGCTATTGGTTGTTAAAAATACAGTATCACACTTGAGTATTTTAGCTTTGTTTAATTGTTCATTAATTCTTACTAGGTTAGATATTCGCTTATCTGCAAATTGTGGATGACGTTTGCAAATATTATTAAATTCAACTTCAGCAGCTTCATATTGTTTATTTTGTTGAAGAAATTTAACAAGACGTAAGTAATCCTTTTCTAATAATGGAGGTCTGTCATACATATCAGATAGCTCATTAGAATGTTTTAAACAGGCAATAGCTAAGTCCATTTCTTTATTTCGTTTAAATGTTGTTGCCAATCTTTGAAGAGCATAGTACGAAGGTGTTCCATCTATCGTATCTTTAATCTCTATTTTTGTTATGTCATTTATACTTTTTATATTTGAGCTTTTAAAGTCTTTCTTAAATAATCCCATATTCAATATCCCTCTATTCTTCTCTATGTGCAAATATTTCAACTACCTGAACATCTTTGCACTGTTTGTCATAATCTCCATTTTCAATGTGTTTCATCTCGTGATGATACGCTTTCATAAGCTGCTCCAGGGAGTGCCTGGAGTTTAATACAATAGTGTATGTATCATCATTACAATGCATAGTGTATGCCTTAATTGTCACAGGCATATCAGCGTATACAATATTAGTAGTAATATTAATCATCCCCTCTTTAATCAAATATCATTTAAGTTTCTTTTGTTCTTTTTCAATTTCTTTTATACTCTTTTCAGGAGTAGGTAGATCTTCAGGCATTGTTCCACCAAGACGCGTGATGGTATCTCTTACTTCTTTACCAACATCATAATGTGTCTGGTTAGCATTAGCTTTTCCTTGGATATTCTCTCTCTTTAGCTTTGCCTCTGTCTGTGTAGCACGGAAAAGATTAGCAGCTAATTCTTCATATCCCATATGGTCAAGGATATTCTGGTTTTTCTTTAACCCTTTTCTTTCGTGAATATCTTTAGCTTTAAGACCACCATATAAACCCATATAACCATAATTCTGGAATATAGCATAATCTACGGATGTATCAACACCTGCATCTTTGGCAGCAGCTACAAGCTGCTTGTTATGTTCAGCCATTTCATGTCTGATTGCTAGTCGTTTCTGATCTTCGGAAAGAGAGTTATAATTTTCAATAAGTTCCTGCTGACGGGTTTTGACAGCGAAATATGTTTTACCTAAAGCAATTATTTCTTTTCTAGAGTCGCCATTCATTACTATTAAGTAACAGGCATAGCGAGATAATTCATAATCTATTATTGTTTTTGAAGCATTATTGGGCATTGGCAACGTTTTGCCGACCTCGGCAAAATGTTCAGATACTTCTATATTACTGGTTTTACAATTAATCACAGCCTTCTCAATAACTTTTTTAAAATTGCTCCATTTTTCATATTCAAGAGCTGTTTGTAAATCTCTTGCATACCAGAATTCTTGACCATATTCGTTAATATGCTTTATATTTTCAAAAACAGCCTCAGTATAGCTAGAGGATTTATTACCAGAATTAACACTTGGTTCATTAAAATTCTCATCAAAAAAGAAAAACATATAATCTCCTTTCTATTCCCCTTTATTTGACATTCTATCTATCATTTGCTTTACAAAGTCGATATCTTCTTTTTTAACCTTGCGTGATGCATCAAAGAGAACTTTATAATCAGGGTTCTCATATAAGAACTGAGCCATATCTCTTGCATCATCATTGAGGTAGTAGGTATCTGGGATAACTTCTGTAGTTGGTTTTTTACCCAGAAGAAAATTCATATCTACATTAAAAGTATCTGCTATTAATTCAAGAGTTTCAAAGTTGGGTTCTCTTTCTCCTTTTTCGTACATTCCAATAGCACTTCGGGATATGCCAAGTTTATCTGCCATCTGTTGTTGTGTTAAACCACTTTGCTCTCTTATTCTTTTGAATATATTAGGAAAATCACCCATCTGTTTCAACTCCTTCTATTCAGCGTATACAATATTAGTATCCAATTTCTTTTCACCTTCTCATTGTTAATCGTTGTTGTTAGACATTCGGTCAATCATCTCCTTTACAAACTGAATATCTTCTTTCTTAACCTTGCGTGATGCATCAAAGAGAACTTTATAGTCAGGGTTCTCATATAAGAACTGAGCCATATCCCTTGCATCATCATCAAGATAATATACATTATTATCTTCATTAATATTAAGAGAAAGTTTTTTTGTAGCTAAGTCATTCATATCTATATTAAATATCTCAGACAACTTTTTTAGAGCTTTAAGCGGTGGTTCAGAAACCCCCGACTCCCATTTTTGTATTGTAGTAAATGATTTATAACCAAGCATATTAGCTATATCATCTTGAGAATATCCATTTTTAGTTCTTAAAAAACGTATGTTTTCACCAAGGCACATATTAATGTCACCACCTTTCTTAATTTATATCTGAATAATATAATATAATTGAAGAAAATTCAAGTAAATTTGAAGAAAAGATAAAAAAACTTGAAATAAATTCAAAAAGAGTATTGACACTTGAATATAAATCAAGTAATATATGCTTGAAAATAATTCAAGTGGAAATGAGGTGAGGAAAAGTTGAATACAAATGAAATGCAGTTCTCCGTTAAAGAATTAAGAGCAAGAAAGAACGAAACACAGGAGCAGGTTGCTAACACAATCGGAATTTCTCCTCAAACATACTGTTCGTGGGAAAAAGATATATCTAATGTAGCAGTAAGTAAAGTTAGAGCTCTTGCTGAGCATTTCGGTGTAACTCTTAATCAGATAAAATTTTAATTTTTTTTGAATTTTAACTTGAAAAATATTCAAGCTAATGTTTTAAGCAAGTAACATACAAGGAGGTGAGAGTGTGAAAGAACAGGTAGATTTGCTGATAACAGAATTAGCTATTCATATAACAGATATTGTGAAAAATAATAGTGCATCTAGCTTATATGAAAACGAAATAGCGGATAAAACAAAGGCTCTTGCAGAGCTTATAACAGCAAGAGCCAAGATGAAATAACAAATTATTTAGAAAAATCATTTTTGCTTAGTTCAGCCAACTTATCATAGATTTGTTGCATAAAATCAGCAACAGCAGCACCACCTTCTTTATTAGTGTGTACTGATGAGTTAGATAACTTAGCAATTGTTATTTCAACTGTTTTTTGAAGTAATACATCATTGTTAATCATAATAAGCTACTCCTTTCGTGATTACTCGGCTACGGCAATAGCCTGTGATTAAAGTATAGGAGCTAGAACAGGATTAAACAAGATATTTATACAAGGAGACAGAAAATGATAAAGAGAAAAAACACAATATTAGCAGCTTTAATATTAGGTGCATCATTAACAATGACAGGTTGTAGTGAAGCAGATAAAGTTAATTACAATATGTCAAAGCAGGCAGATTATTTTGAGTGTGAACGAAAAATAACAGTATACAACGCACGTACAGATAAAATCATTATGGAAGCAGAAGGCTATATGAGCATAAGCAATGATAGTGAAAATGAACTTGTATGTACGGTTAAAACTGGCGCAGATGAATACAGAAAGAATTACATATATCTCAATGATTACACAATGTATGTTGTTGAGGATATAACAGGAACACATTCAGACCCATATCATTACAAGATGTATTTTCATACAGAAAGTCTTATTGATGTGGATACAAGACCATAAAGAGGAGAAGATATGAACACAACAGCAGTAGCAATAACAACGATCATCTGTATAACAATATTAGTTTTATGCAGAGATGATAAGAAGCAGTAATCAGGACAATCAGCTAAAGCATATAAGACAGTAAGTATAAGCATAAGAGGTGGTATGTATGAAATACGATTTAAAAACAACAGTATTCCCTGATGGGTGTGTTGTGAATGTGCATTCACCACAACTGTCAGAGGACGAAAGGGCTAGAGCAGTTGCTGATCTTAAGGAAGCAGCTCAAAGATATGCCAGAAGTGTTATTAAGCAGAAAATGATAAAGGAGAAAATAAAACAATGAGGATAACCGGGGAAATAATTGCATTTAACAAGAGAATCAATGCAGCTATTGCAGATGGAAGAATCGAAGATGCATCCAAGTGGATGTTAAGGCTTCACAGGCTGGAGTGTAAAGCAGGTGTTCCAATAGGTGATTACAGATTAAGAAATATATAAAAAGAGCTGCGGTGAGCTAGTAGCACTAACAACACCGCAACTTAATAAAAAACATCAATTATAGTGTAGAACATTTAGGAGTAAAAAGCAATGTGGAATTACAAATGTTTACAATGTGGCGCAAGACTGGATCCTAGAGAGAAATGTGATTGCCAGGATGAAAGGCAGCGTTACTTAAGACAGTTTAGGATGTCTGGGAACGGACAGTATCAGTTTATATTTGGAGGAATGAATGATGAGAAAGAGCGTAACAATATCAGTCAAAGAGTATAAGAAGCTTATAAGGAAAAGTGTTCAGATTAGCATGTTAAAAGAGGCATTCAGAGAAGAATCGTACGTATCAACCAATGAGGTTAAGATCATATTAGGAATTAAAGGAGAGGAGAACGCTAATGATTAATGTTAAGGAAACCATAGAGCAGATATTAAGAGCCACAGGAAGAGATGGCATGGAAGACTTACTTAAGTATATGGAAGAGGCTGGATTCTATACAGCACCTTGTAGCGGAGCATATCACCTTGCAAAAGAGGGTGGGTTAGCAGAGCATTCGCTTAATGTATACAACTATATGATGGAGCTTGCTGATGCAGTAATGTTAGCCGGTGACAGAATGGATGTTGGTGAGAGTATAGCAATATGTGCTATCTTACACGATCTTGGCAAGATGGGAGACCATGGAAAAGAGAATTATGTTCCTAACTATGTAAGATCCAGAACGAAGAATAAGGAAACAGGCGAATATGATTACATACAGTCAGAAGCTAAGCCTTATGAGATTAATAAGGAACTGGCGTATATAGACCACGAGATTCGTTCTGTGATGATAGCAGAGCGTTATATAAAGCTCACAGAGGGAGAGGAACAGGCAATACTATGGCATAACGGATTATATGGCATATTCAAGTATGAGATACAGGGTAAGGAAACACCGCTATATATGCTGCTTCATTTTGCTGATATGTGGGTATCAAGAGAAGTTGAGAAAGAGAAGGAGAACTAAGAGATATGGAATTAAATTTCAGACGTTTAAGAGCAGATGAGATAGACTGCAGGATAGCCTCTATCTCAGATAAAGGCTTGAGCCTTTTGTTATACAAGGATGCCAGAGTGGATCAGAACATTCTTGATGAAACTGTGAAGCCGCTTAACTGGAAGCGAAGTCATCAGAGTATAGATGGAAGATTGTATTGTACTGTTTCTATCAGAAATGATGAGACAGGCGAATGGATAGATAAGCAGGATGTAGGTGTTGAATCGTATACAGAAAAGGAAAAAGGACAGGCTTCAGACAGCTTCAAGAGAGCCTGCTTTAACTGGGGCATAGGTAGAGAGTTATATACAGCACCATTCATATGGGTATCTGCAGATAAGTGCAACATACAGAAAAATAGTAATGGCAAGTATGCCTGCTATGACAAGTTCATTGTAGAGCAGCTTCTATATAACGAATCTGGAGAGATAGTTGCCTTAAGCATAAGAAATACTAACAGAGGTGTAAGAGCATTTCTTATGGATAAGAGAGTCAAGGAGCAGGCATCATGAGATGCACAGGTAGATATAAGGATGTAGCTATTGATTTCAATACTATGAAGCAGATGCTTACATTAGAGGTTGATGGTGAGGTTGCAGAGCAGTTCATAGAGCTGAGGGATAAAGAGAAGCTTGATATTGAGATTAAGCCCCACAGGGAAAGACGAAGCTTAGATGCTAATGCATATTTTCACGTACTTGTAGGCAGGATTGCTGATAAGACTAACACTTCTAAGGCAAAGATTAAGAACATTCTCCTGGGGCGGTATGGACAACCTCAAGAGGTGTCTGAGGGAGTAGCAGCAGTTATAAAAACCAACATTCCAATAGAAGCAGCATATGAAATGGAAGAACCTCATCTTAAGTATATCAAGTATGAGAAAGAAAATGATGTTGAAGTATTTTTCTACAAGCTGATCAGAGGGAGCCATACATATAACACCCACGAAATGTCAGTATTAATAGATGGAACTGTGGCAGATGCCAAGGAACTGGGGATAGATACAATGTCTCCGGTGGAGCTGTCGCAGCTTAAGGAAAGGTGGAACATATGAGTAAGAAGCTTAAGAGTGTATTCACAGATAACATGGATGAATGTATATTCACACATACGTCACCAGTAGAAAGGCATCATATATTCGGCGGGCCTAATAGAAAGAAGAGTGAGAAGTACGGATTCGTAGTTCCACTTCGTCCGGATCTGCATCCTAATGGTGCACACGTAGGACAATCTGCAAGTGTTATAGATGCAAGACTTAAGAAGATGGCTCAGAAGTATTATGAGCAGCATTATGGCACCAGAGAATACTTTATACAGGAGTTTGGAAGGAGTTATCTGTGACTTTATAATATCACACAATCTACGTTGTCACAGAAATACATATAAGCCCTGTGGTACATACTTCCACAGGACGGAAAGGAGCTGAATGCTCTATACATTTACAATCAAGGGTACGCTTCCAGGATTAAACGAATACCTGAAAGCAGAAAGAAGCTTTCATAACCGGCATAGTACTGGCAACGATATAAAGCAGCAGTATCAGATGATCATATCTAACGCTATAAGGCTTAATCTTAAGCGTACCCATATAAATAATCCAGTCCGGATTAAATACACATTCTATGAGCCTAACAGAAAGCGTGACCTTGATAATATAGCAGGGGTTGCACATAAGTTCATACAGGATGCACTTGTTAAGTGTAAGGTGCTTGATAATGACGGCTGGAATAACATAGTAGGCTTTGAGGACCATTTCTTCATAGATAAACATAATCCACGTATAGAAGTGGTGCTGGAAGAGGTGAAGCCGTGAATACAGAGCAGAGAATCGACTATATAAAACAACTGAACGGGTTTGAAAGGTGGCTCGAAAGTCATTATTTGCCGAGTGCTGCGCAATTATTGTACTACAAGTTATTAAGTATCAATAATATGGCAGGGTGGTGCGAGTGGATACAAGTAGATAACCAGCGAGTAATGTCTCGTTGTCAGATGTCAAGAGAGGCTACGTTAGTCGAAAACAGGAATAAATTAATAGAAGCAGGGCTGATAGAATTCCAGAGAGGAAAAAAAGGAAGTCCCAATAAATATAAAATTTGTACTTTCAAATCCGTAGGGAAAACCGTAGGAGAAACCGTAGTACAAACCGAAGTACAAACCGAAGTACAAACCGTAGGAGAAACCGTAGCCATATATAAACAAAAACAAAAACTAAATAATATAGCGCCTGCGCGCGCAAAGAAAAATAAATTTGCAAACTACAGTCAGCGTGAACGGCGGTCAGATGAGTTTTATGATTCGCTGCTTAGTAACTGACGGAAGGAGTATGTATCTGGAAGATAAAAGCAGCAACCTGAGGGAGTGTATAACGGCTATGGTGGAAGACATTACTGGTAGTATGGATTCAAAGCCTGCTGATTCTAAGAGCAGGGTTAAAGAGTGCGGTGTGGATGAGGATCCTGTCATTCATCCATTATCACAGACAGTAGCTGTGGATTGTGCGAGCAAGATTAGTGCGGTTGAGCTTAGTCCATCTAAGTCAAAGGTTAGTCCAAGCCAAGTCGAGGACAAGCCTAAAACAAGTGCAGCAAAGCCAAGGATTAAGGCAACTAAGAAGACAACCGAGTCAAAGGTTAAGCCGGATAAGAAAGCCAAGACAGTAGGAAAGGCGAACACTCCCAGTTGAAAAGATCTATGTATGCGACAAGTGTGGAAAGGTCATAGAGGCTATGAAGTACAACATGGACAGTTATACATACAAGAGAAAAGTTGATAAGCAAATTAAATATTATTGCTGTTATAACCATATGCGTGTTGCACAGCTTGAAGAGGAAGCTGCAAAGCAGGCAAAGAAGTTGGCACAGCGGAAAGCGGGGAATAAGTAATGGCTAAGTTAAGCAAAGAGGAGCAGGCACGGAGGGAAGGTATGTCATATGCCCTGAGAGTTGCCAGGGAAAAGGGTATAGATGGACTTGAAGAGGAACTTAAGTTCAGACAGGCATATGATGTACCACTTAAGATATCTCAGACAGAGCTTGAGCATTTTGCAGAAACTATCAAACAGACAATAATGGACACAGTACTGCTGATGAGCTCATACGTGCTTAGGGATAATTTTGGATTTGGAACTAAGCGTATGAACAGATTTATCCGGAAATTCAACGAATACACAGAGAGCCTTGTTGGTGGATATGTGAAGTGGAAGGATATAGCAGAAGCTATGACAGCAGAAACTGGTATTGAATTCCACATAAGGTCTGATGATGAAGTACTGAGGTGCTGATATGGCAGATGGATATGAGTGTGAAGGTCAGATGAGCATATATGAGTTCCTGGATAAAGAACCGGAGGAGAGAAAGTGGAATCGAATCCCGGATACGTTTCCTAAGGAACTGGGATACCGATATGACCTGGAGATGAAGCTTGTTTACGCAGATGGTACAGAACTAATAACAGCAGCGACATACAACAGGTTGTGTTTCATAATTCCAGGAGCAAGGAAGGACGAAACACCTGTGAAAAAATATTGGAGGTATAATGAGAATGAAACTACAGATATTTAACAACAATGAGTTCGGACAGATAAGGTCACTTGTACTAGATGACGAAGTGTGGTTTATCGGAAAAGATATCACAATGGCGCTTGGATATTCTAATGACCGCAAGGCATTACAGGATAATGTTGATGCAGATGACAGGCGATTAATTCAAAAGTCACCAGAAGTTACATTAGAAATTCCAAATAGAGGAATAACAGCAATCAATGAGAGTGGACTATATTCATTAATTCTTAGCAGCAAATTACCAAGTGCAAAGAAATTCAAGAAATGGATAACATCAGAGGTGCTTCCAAGCATACGAAAGACCGGAAGTTATCAGAAGCCGCTTTCAACACAGGAAATGATGAGAATACAGTTAGGTATGATAGATGATGTTTCTGATAGGGTTACAAAGTTAGAGAACACTATGAACATAGATTATGGACAGCAGCACAGTTTAGGTGAGCTTATATCATCAAGGGTTATAGAACTGGTAGGTGGAAAGAAGTCAAATGCTTATAGAGAAATAGGCAGGAAGGTGTTCACGGAAATAAATCACGATTACAAGGATTACTTTAATGTCAATGCAAGAGGCAATACACCAAGGCTTAAATACGAGGAAGCTGTGGAGTATGTAAAGAACTGGATACCAAGCACAAATACAATGATGCTGATTAAGGATTGTAATGCACAGGTATCATTTTCAGAAGATTGGATGTAGTAATAAATGTTCTTTGACAATTGAATAATGACGGTATTGTGCTATTATAGCATGGAGGAGGATATCATATGAAAAATAAAGAGGACATTATCATATTGTGTGATGAACTTGAAAATTGTAAAAAGAAATCAATATGCGATTTTAATGAAATAATATGTGCAAAAAAAGCATTAAGAGAATATATAAATGGAGATAAAAATAGAATCTTAAAACTTAAAGTACAGCTAGATTTACATAAAAATTTTAGAGAAAATACATTCTCACAATTAGCTTTCTGTGTTTCCATTTTTTCATTAATGATTTCAACAATGGCAAGTGTATTTGATATAATTGATTCAATGAATGTTAAAAATTTAAATGTACAAGGTGTAACATTTATAATTGCAATTTTTATATCATTTTTGATTATAATGATTATGGTTTGTGCTACATATAATGTTTATACGTCGAATTATAGCAGACAAAAATGGATGAAATATATTGAATATGCTCTGCATGATATTGAAAAAGAAATTTTGGATTAATTGATTGAAGGGTGTCAGCCGTCATTATTTGATGGTTGGCATTTTTTTATACAAAAATATATTTGAGAGGTGTAGCGAGTGGAAGAACAGTACAATATCAAAGAAATATTGATACAGTATGAAGACTTGGTAAAGGAGAGAGAATCATTAAAAGAATCTATATCTCAGATAGAGAAAAGGATAAGTAAGATGGAGCAGGAAGGATATACTGTAATAGATAGTGTATCAGGCGGAAATGGTGGCAAGCAGCATTTCAAGATAGAAGGCTTCCCATATTCGGAGTATGATAATCAGATGGCATTATTGATGTTAAGAAAGTCGCAGCAGGAAGATGTTCTGGAGAAGATAGAACAGCAGATAGCACTTGCAGAGCATTACATATACCAGATAAAGAGCAGCACTATGAGGAGGATGATTACGTACAGATACATTAACAAATATTCCTGGATAAAAGTTGCACACAGCATGGGGAAGCATTATACTGCAGATGGATGCAGGATGGCTGTTGAAAGATTTTTGAAAGAAAAATAAAAGTCTGTTCGTTTTGTTCGTTCTGTTCGTTTTATATGTGGTAATATTTATCGTGGAACAGATGTAAGGTGTATTGTTTCACAGACATACGCAAGTCTGAATTCAATAATATCCCCGGTGGTGCTGGTGAGAGCTGGCACCATTACTCCTAAATTGATAATTATCCCCTCTTAAGGCACTGACGAAAGTTGGTGTCTTATTTTGTTGCTTTTTGATATATTTAGTCATATTATAAATAAAAAAGACAAGGGGATTAATAATATGGAAAGAACAATATATTTTTATGATTTAAAACCAACTGCATTAAATAGAAATATAAATAAGATAGCAGATGATTATGAACAGGAATTCATAAATATACTTGATTTATTAATTACGCAACCACTTAATGAAAGAGTTTGGGATATAGAAGCAGATAATAAGATATTATATTTAGATGGATATGAAGTATTAGAAAACATTCGAACAGTAAATATGTGTTTTATATCTGCTAAATACAATTCGGTAAGAAAAGTAATTGATACAGAAACATTAAAAGATAAGGGATATTTAAAGAATAAAGAAGATGGAGATAAAGAAAAAAATCATATATCCATCAAATTTTACGACGATAAGAATCCATTGTGTCTATATGAATATAATAAAAATGGTACAAGTATTTCTAGAATTATTAATTATGTAAATAGGCATATAAAATCATATCATAAAAGTGATGAAAAGAAACCAGGCGAAAAAGGAATAAGATATAAATTTGATTATAAAAATATAGTATCAAAAGATTTTTTAAGTTCACTTGATAAAGTTAAAAGGGTAAAAGCGGTTACGCTTACTGTGGATAGGAAAGATATTAATATGTCTGAGATTAAGGAGCTTTCTGGAAGAGGAGACCTATCAACTAATGCTGATATTGTATTAAAGCCAGAGAAAACAGGGATTTTTCATGATACAGTTAAAGATTTCTTTAATATATATAATGATAAGAATAAAATAATAAAAAGAGTTACTGTTGATGGTGATTCAGAAGACAAACATCCCATAAGTTTTAATACAGAACAGATGAAGGAAAAGGATACAGTTGTAGTTGATACTGATATTATTACAGGAGAAGTAAAAACAGATAGCATTTATAGGATATTTGCAGAACGAATGGAGGATTTGTGAATATGATAGCAAAGGAGACTTTTAATATTATAAAGGATTTTTATTCAATGAGAAAAAAGACTAAATCAGATTATTTACTCATAAATTTGTTTCCAGCATTTATAGGTATAATTGCATTCATAGTAGGAATTGATGTTCATAAAATATGGATTGTAGATATATTGAATTTTACGGTTGATTTTATAAATCAAACAATTACAGTTCTTGCGTTATTTATAAGTTTTAGTATTGCATATGTGGGAATGCTTATATCAAGTGATAGTGACGTAGTACGAAAAATGAGAGATAAAGATTCTACAAGATATGAACTTGATGGACAAAAGATAAAGGTATATCAAGTTACTCATTGTATGATGACATATACGATATTAGTAGAAGTGATATTTATAATATTTGTATTTGCAGAGAAGTTTTTTGTGTATGTGTTACCAGGAATATTATTAAAAATTCTATTATGTATAGATGTAACTATTCTTATGCATATTACGTTATTGATAGGAATAGGGATAAGAGATATATATTACGCTTTTTGGAAATAATTATTTAATATTTATAAGGTACTGGTATCAAATTGTTGGTGTCTTTTATCTATTGGAGTAATTACCGATATACAAAGTATAATTTTTTAGAGAGGAAATTGTTACGATGGAAGATAATAAATATTATAAAGTGTTTGAGTATATGTTAGAACATATAAGTTATATATTAGCTATAGTATGCTGTGGGTTAGCACCAACTATTATATTGTTTTATATATGGAATGATGCATTTTTTATAAATTGTGAATTAATAAGATTAATAATGTTAATAGTATCAGTTGCATCAATGGTATATAGTTATAATATATTTTGGGCATATATTTCAGAATTAATCCTGCTCAATGGTAAGAATTCGGATGTGAAAATAGAATTTGTTTTTATCGTAGGTTCGGGATGTGAAGCATTAGAATTTATAACATCAATTATTGTATATTATTGTAATAGTTCTTGTAATAAGATTTTTGTATATGTAGCTGTCGTTGTAATTATTCCAATGATATATCATTTTTTTGCTAGCATAAATTATAGAAAGAATAAAAAAATTATGAGTAAAATAGAAAAAGATGCATTTGAGAAGCTTATAAAATATGATGAAATTAGAGAATCATATAATAAAGAAATTGAAGAATTAATAGATAAATCTAATTTATCAAATAAACAAGCAGCAAAAGAAAAATTGATATATAAAGTTTAGAGATAAAAGAGAGGAGCTGATTGTATGGCATTAACAGATAAACAGAAGCGATTCTGTGAAGAATACCTTATAGACCTTAATGCCACACAGGCAGCTATCAGGGCAGGGTATTCACCGAAAACAGCAGAACAGACGGCATCAAGACTGTTAAGAAATGTTAAGGTGCAGGAATATATAGCAAAAAGACAAAAAGAGCTATCAAGGAGTACAGAGATAACCCAGGAGAGAGTTATCAAGGAACTTGCCTTGATAGCTTTTTCTAATAATGCGGATTATGCACATGTGGTTGAAAAGAAGATGCAAGTAGAAGCGGGTGGAGCACTTGTGGATGTACTGGATAAAGATGGTAATCCTGTTATGTATAGAACAGTAGAGCCGGTGCTTACAGAAGAACTTACAGAGGAACAGAAAAGAGCTCTTGCTGTTATCAAGAAGGGTAGAGATGGATTAGAAGTTAAGTCCTGTGACAAGGTTAAGGCCTTAGAGCTTCTTGGCAAGCATTTAGGCATCTTTACAGACAAGATAGAAGCCAATGTAAACGATACAACCAGGAGCGAGCTTTCAGAGCTTCTTGCACAGCGTAAGGCGAGGGGTGAGCCTAATGCTTCTAAGTGATAAATACTGGGATTTCATAGACACACCAGCAAGAGCAGAGTTCCTTGAGGGTTCAACTGCATCAGGAAAGACAACAACAGTAGCTGTTAAGTTTATTATGAATGTAGCTGAGTCGGATATGAAGTTGCATGTTATAGCTGGTAATACAACAGGTGTTATTGAGAAGAATATAATAAATGCTGATATGGGATTGCTGCAGATATTTCCCAATCTTGAATACTGTGGTAATGGCGATAAAGAAAATAAACTTCCGCATATTAAATTCAAAACTGGCAGCAGTATCAAGATAATATATATTCTCGGTTACGATAATGCCAGCAAGTGGAAGAATGCCTTGGGTTCACAGTTTGGATGTGTGTGGGTAGATGAGTGCAATACAGCTAATATAGACTTCATACGAGAGATATTCGGACGTTCTGAATACTTTGTAGGTACACTTAATCCGGATGCACCTACATTACCCATATATTCAGAGTACATCAATCACGCAAGACCGATTGATAAGTACAAGGCAGATGTGCCGGAAGAGATATGGAAGGACCTTAACGGTTGTGAGCCTATTAAAGACTGGGTATATTGGTTCTTCACATTTGAAGATAATATATCCATGACACCAGAGAAGATAGAACAGAAAAAAATGAGCTATCCTCCTGGCACTAAGATATATAAAAACAAGATATTAGGATTACGAGGCAAGGCTACAGGTCTTGTCTTTTCTAATTTCTGCAAACGACATGTTATTACAAAGGAACAGGCAAAGGCATTTATTAAACGAGAATATGACGATAAGCAGACGGAGTGGTTTGTAATATATACAAGCGGACTTGATACAGCTTATTCAACCAAGAGTCCGGATACGATTGCTATGTCATTTATGGGAATAACCAACAAGTGCAAGCTGATAGTGCTGGATGAAAAGGTATATAACAATGCAGCACTTGATATTCCAATAGCTCCATCTGATACAGTAAGGAATTACATTGACTTCCTGGAGCGTAACAGAAAAGAATGGGGTGGAATGTCAAAGAATGTGTTTATAGATAACGCTGATCAGGCAACGATAACAGAGTTTGCCAAGTACAAGAGAGAACACATTGACTGCCAGTATATATTTAACAATGCGTATAAGAAAGTAACCATAATAGATAGAATTAACTTACAGCTTGGCTGGATGTCCTTTAATGATAAGAAGGGCAGAGAGCCAAGCTTTTATATTGTCGATACGTGCACGAATTACAAGACAGAGTTAGAAACGTATTCGTGGCTTGAAGATAAGGACTGTGAGCCTGAGGATGGCAATGACCATATGGTAAACAGCGTACAGTATGGCTGGATTCCTTATCGAAGCAGGATAGGTATAGAGAATAAGACATAATTCCAGATAGGAGAGTGAGAGAGGTGAACATATTTACAAGTATGGCAGAGAAGATAAAAACAGGAATAAGAACGTGGCTGCACATCCAGCCGGCTGTTAATGGATCCATAAGCATACAGGAAACTCTTGATTACGAGGGAAATGCCATAAAGAACCAGATATGGTACAGAGGTGAGAGTGAAGAACTGTCACAGCTATACAGCCAGATAGATGGTAACAAGACAAGGTTCTGGTCTGCATCCTGTACAATAGGTATGGAGATAAGAAAGATACACGTAGGTCTCCCTGCCATGTTATGTGATATGCTGGCCAGTATAGTAACAGATGATATGAATTTAATAGATGCTGGCAGCAGGCAGACAGAATGGGAGAAGATAGCAGAAGAAAATGATTTCATTGAGCTTGTTAAGCAGGCAATAACAGAAACGCTTTATATCGGTGATGGAGCATTCAAGATATCGTTCGATACGAACCTTAGCAAGTATCCTATATTGGAATTCTACTCTGGTGATAAGACAGAGATTATTAGGGACAGGGGAAGAGTTAAGGAAATAGTGTTTAAGACAGTGTATAACGTCCAGAGACAGGAATATGTATTACTTGAACATTATGGCATAGGCTACATACATTATGAGCTTACAAGAGGCAGCAGGGAATATGATTTAAGTGTTATACCGGAGCTGGCACATCTTAGTGATGTTACCTGGAATGACAAGTTTATAATGGCTGTTCCCCTTATGTTTTATAAGTCAGCTAAGTATACAGGACGAGGCAAAAGCATATTTGATGCAAAGATAGATAACTTTGATGCGCTGGATGAAGCATGGTCACAATGGATGGATGCCTTAAGGAAGAATAGAACAAAGGAATATATACCGGAGAATATGCTGCCAAGAAGTCCAATAGATGGAAAAGTGCTAAAGCCTAATGCTTTTGATAATGCCTATATACAAACAGATGGCAGCATGGCAGAAGGTACAGTTAATAAGATAGAGCTTGTACAGGGCAATATCCCACACGAAAGCTATCTTGCAACATATATCACAGCATTAGACCTTTGTTTACAGGGGATTATGAGTCCATCAACGCTAGGCATAGATGTTAAGAAGCTGGATAATGCGGAGGCACAGAGGGAGAAAGAGAAAGCAACGCTTTACAGCAGAAATAACATTGTAGAGCAGCTTCAGAAGGTTCTTCCCAAGCTGGTTACAGCAACATTTAATGCTATAGACACGCTTAATAAGACAGCTATTAAGGATATAGATATTGATGTTACATTTGGTGAGTACGCTAACCCTTCGTTCGAGAGTCAGGTTGAGACAGTAAGCAAGGCTAAGCAGGGCGGCATTATGAGCATAGAGGCATCTGTTGATGAGCTGTATGGAGATACCAAGGATGATGAATGGAAGAAGGAAGAGATAGCAAGGCTTAAGGCTGAGCAGGGTATATCTGATATGGAAGAGCCGGCACTTAATATGCAGGCAGATGGCTTTACAGTTAATGGCACTGATAACAGTTTTACAGGTTTTGATAACAAGTGAGGTAGCTTATGGCACTTAATACAGAATATGACATAGAGAAAGCCTTTAGAGCCATAGAAGATGAGCTGATTGCTTCTATGATACGAAATCTTGACAGACACAGAGCGGAAGAAGATGAACTTGGATTCAACTGGACACAATGGCAGGTAGAACAGCTTAAAGCCTTAGAAAAATATAAAGCAGATAACAAGACACGTTTTGCGGGCAGATTCAGCGATATAAACAGTTCAATTGATGCAATGATATTTACAGCAAGGCAGACAGGCGGCACAGAGCAGGAACAGAAGATATTAAGAGCATTGAAAAAGGGATTAAAAGCATCCAAGGTGTCACAAGGCACTGAGGGTGCTTTTTTCAAGCTTAACACAAGAAAGCTTAATGCCCTGATTAAAGCTACGAAGTCAGATTTTAACAGGGCAGAAAAAGCAATGCTTAGAATGTCGGAGGATAAATACCGGCAGATAATATTCAATGCTCAGGTGTATGCGAATACGGGTGCAGGAACATATGAGAAGGCAGTTGATATGGCGACAAAGGATTTCCTTAAAGCAGGTATCAACTGTATTGAATATGCGAATGGCGCAAGGCATACTATGAAAGATTATGCTAAGATGGCAATTCAGACAGCCAATAAGCGTGCATATCTAACCGGAGAGGGAGAGATGAGACAGTCCTGGGGAATTAGTACAGTTATTATGAATAAGCGTGCTAATGCCTGTCCTAAGTGCCTTCCATTTGTTGGTAAGGTGCTGATAGATGATGTATGGAGTGGAGGTGATGCAAGTGATGGTAATTATCCGTTAATGTCTTCGGCAATAGCAGCGGGTCTTTACCATCCTTGACGACCTAACTGCAAAGACGTACATACAACATATTTCCCGGAGCTGGATGAAGAGCCAGACAGTAAGTTTACCAAGGAAGAGTTAGAACAGGTCAAGGAGGATTACAAGCAAGACCAGAAGCAGCAGTATGCGGGCAGAATGGTTGAGCAGTTTGATAGGCTTTCTAAGTACTCCTTAGACCCGGATAACAAGAAAGTATATGCGGTTAGAAAGGAACAATGGGAAAATGAAGTATTAAAACAGAAAAATAGAGGCAAAAAGGTTATAATAACGGAGCAGGCAATAGATAAAGTAAATGAAATTAATCCTAAGGGCTTTACTTCTGATAATAATAAATTTATAAAAGAGGTACATAAGGACTTACTTAAAGTTGCGAGAGATGAAAATAACAGTAATGAAGTTGCATGTGTAGTAGATTTAATAACAAATAAAAAAACTAAATTTATAAAAGGTGGAAGGCATGAGGTAGATGTATATTCTGATTCAGATATGTTTCATTTATTGCATTCGGCAAAAGATAAGTCTTTGGTATTATGTCACAACCATCCTGGATTAACAGATTTTTCAGCAAATGATATTGGAGTATTTATGAGACACGACACAATAAAAACTATGACCATTGTGACAAATCAAGGAGATGTACGATATATTTCAAAAGGAGAACATTTTGATTATAATGGAGCGGTTGAATTGATGAGAGAGTGTCAGGAAAAATATAGTGATAATATTAATAAGTGTATTGATTTGTTTTTAAAAAAATGCTATTCTGTTGGCATACAGAGAGGGTAATATTGAGGCAGGAGGTGTTTCAATGGATGGTATATTAGATGGAAAACCGGGAATGACAATTGATGAATTGATTGCATTATTGGAAAAAGGACCAATAAAGGCAGAAAGCAATAATGAAGATAAAGCAGAAATAAAAGAAAACAAGTAACAGCCACCAGTCGAAAGATTGGTGGTATTTTTATACCCAAGTTGCACCGGTGCAACAGAAAGGAAATATATGTTTAAAAGAAAGTGACATTAGACGTGGCGAAAGGCTGCGTCTTTTTTAATTGCAGAGGTAGGCTGCAATAATAATTATTTAATAAAATTTATAAAATAGCAGTATTTTTATAATGTATTACATTATGCGTATCTTGCTAAATTTTTATTTATAAAAATTATAATAAAAAAGTATAAACTGACGAGAAATATAGAGAAATACAGCAGTTTACAAGCTTTTAATAAAGTGATAAGGTGAGCATACGATATATCGAAAAAAATAATAACCTCTTGACCAGTTAATTGTAAAAAATTACATTCTACTAGAGTGGAAATATGATGAAAATAGATTGATTTAAATATGAAACTGGTCAAAAATAAGAATGTCTTAAATAAAAGTACTTGACTTATGTACGGACATATATTAATATAATTGTACGGACAAAACAAGGAGGTGAATATATGAGTCCTAAAGGTAGACCAACAGACAATCCAAAAAAAGGAAGATTTGAAATAAGAACATCAGAAGAAGAAGAAATGATGTTAAATTATTGTTGTGAAAAAACAGGGAAAAATAGAACGGATATTGTCCGTATAGGGATAAGAAAGGTCTATGAAGAATTAAAAAAATAAGAAGTTGCGCCCCGACCAAAGTTTGCAACTTCTATATTAACACCAGAGGTTTCCCGCTGATAAATATATCATATCATTTTGGGGAACTTCTTTCAAGCAAATTTAAAAGGAGATAATTGAAATGATACAGATTGAACAGACAATTACAAGTGTTGAAGTAGCAGAAATGGTAAATAAAAGACATACTGATTTGATACGCGATATCCGTAGATATTCAGAGCAATTAGCTGAAAGCAAAATTGCGTTGAGTGATTTCTTTACGGAAAGTACATATAAGGATAGTACTGGACGAGCTTTGCCTTGCTACAATGTAACAAAGAAAGGCTGTGAATTTATAGCACATAAGCTTACAGGCACAAAGGGAACGGAATTTACAGCAAGATACATCAATCGTTTTCACGATATGGAAGAACATATAAACAACAGCAAGCCACGCACAGCACTTGAACAACTCCAGTTACAGAGTCAGGCAATTCTTGAAGTCAATGATAAGATAGATGAAGTTAAGCAGGAGCTGGAAGACTTTAAGCAGGATATGCCACTGATGAATATTGAATGTGACAGAATTACAACAGCAGTTCGAAAGGTTGGAACTCGTGCCTTAGGTGGTAAAGATAGTAATGCCTACCACGATAAGTCTTTGAGTGGTAAGGTATACACAGATATATACAGAGAGCTTAAAAGACAGTTTCAGGTTACTTCCTACAAGTCAATCAAGCGTAGACAGTGTGATACAGCAATAGCCATAATTGAAGGTTATAGGTTGCCTGTGGTTCTGAAAGAACAGATACAGAACACTAACGCACAGATGAATATGGAGGTGTAATATGTCTGCTAAAATTGATTTTGAGAATGCTTTGTATGAACTGGAACAGACAACAGCAACATTAGGATTTGTTCAGACAGCATTTGCGGAGGGTGAATCTCTTATAGATAATGACGAATCTGCAGCAACTATATATATGTTATATTCAAGACAAAGGTCTATAGTGAATAAGCTCAAAGAAGTATTGAATACAATAAAATAGATAATATCATATTGATATCTGGGACGTTCAGCAATGGACGTCCTTTTTATATGCCCAAAACTTAATGGCAATAAACTTTAGGAAAATGCCGACGGGCGGTAAGCGGAAAGGAGACAGGTATGAGAAAGACATTACCTATTAATCTACAGTTCTTCGCTGAGGGCGGAGATGGTAACGGCGACCAGAACGCTGGAAGCAACAACAACGGACAGGCAGGACAGCAGGGTGGTCAGAATAATCAGCAGACAGCTGGTGTTGATTATGACAGATTACAGGAAATGATTAATACTGCAACTGCCAAGAAAGAGAATGCTGTTATTAAGGACTACTTTATGCAGCAGGGATTGTCAGAAAATGAACTTCATCAGGCAATCACGGCATTTAAGCAGAGTAAAGAGCAGCAGGCAAACGCACAGCAGAATGCTAACGCTAGTCTTCAGAACGAAGTGGCAGCGGCACAGAAAGATGCTGAACAGGCTCGTATAGAGCTTGCGGCTACACAGGTAGCTATAACACTTGGCATAGAAGCCAAGACAGTACCATATGTGCTAAAGATGGCTGATTTCAGCAAGGCAAAGGGTACAGATGGAAAGATATCAGAGGACAATGTTAAAGCTGCAATTGAACAGGTTCTTAAGGATGTACCAGCGCTTAAGCCGGCGACAGATAGCAATGGTGGATTCCAGATAGGAGGACCAGGAGGCGGCAACACTAACCAGGCAAATGAAGAGGCTCTTAAGAGAGCCTTCGGACTATAAGAAAAGAGAGGTAAAACTATATGTCAGTATATGAGTATGCAGAAAAATTTACACAGCTTTTACAGCAGAAGTACGCAAAGGAGCTGTGCTCAGACGATTTAACACAGTCTAATCCACAGGTAACATTTATCAATGCACAGACAATCAAGTTACCAAGAATGACAGTAAGTGGTTATAAAGACCACACAAGAACACCAGGCTTTAATGCTGGTACATTAAGCAATGACTGGGAGCCAAAGAAGTTATCTCACGATAGAGATATAGAGTTCTTTGTGGATCCAATGGATATTGATGAGACTAATTTAACATTATCAGTTGCTAACATTCAGAACACATTTGAAACAGAGCAGGCTATTCCTGAAAAGGATAGCTACAGATTCTCTAAGCTTTATTCAGAGCTTAATACATATAAGGCGGGCAATATCAACACAACAGCTATTACAGTTGCTAACTTCTTAGATGTATTTGATGATATGATGGAAGCTATGGACGAGGCTGGTGTTCCAGAGGAAGGCAGGATCCTTTATCTTACTCCGAAGATGATGAAGATTGCCAAGAAGGCAGAGGGAATACAGAGAACTATGGATGTCTCAGGTGGCTCTAATACAGTCAATCGTAAGGTACACAGCCTTGATGATGTAAAGCTTAAGAGCGTACCATCTGCAAGAATGAAGACAAAGTATGAATTTACAGAGGGCTGTGTTGCTTCTGGAACAGCTAAGCAGATTAATATGATCCTTATTCATACATCTTGCGTAGTTTGTCGTGATAAGTACAGTTACATCAAGCTCTTCACACCAGGAACAGATTCAAGGACAGCAGATGGCTACCTTTATCAGAATCGTTGCTATGGCGACCTTTTCTTACTTGAGAAAAAGGCAGACGGCTGTGCTATGAATGTAGACGGAGAATAGGAGGCATATGATGAAGGCAGTAAAAGCTAATAAGGAATATACAATAGCGGAGCAGGAGCAGAAGCGCTATATTGCTGATGGCTATGATATTGTTGATGATAATGGCAACGTTATAGCTTATGGAAGAGGCAAGACTGTTCCATATGAGCAGTATAAGAAGGTACTTGATGAACTTAATGCACTTAAGACAGAAAAGCAGGGAACAGTCGATTTAACAGCTATGACAGTTGAAGAATTAACTGCATTTGCAAAGGGTAAGGGCATAGATATCGGACAGGCAACATCACAGGAAGGCATCATAAAGAAGATTAGAGCTGCCTTGGAAGCGTGAGCCTATGGTATATGCAAGTAAAGAACAGTACCTGAGCGAGCATAATCTTATCCTAGATGAACAGATAGAACGAAGATTAAAGCAGGCGAGCCGTCATATCGACTCGCTTACTTTTAATCGTATAACATCAAGAGGCTTTGATAATCTGACAGAGTTTCAGCAGGCAATAATCATAGATGTATGCTGTGATATGGCTGATTTTGAGTATGAGAATGAAGACATGATTAATTGTGTCTTACAGAATTATGCTGTAAATGGAGTATCTATGCAGTTTGGCAGCAGTTGGAATGTTCTTGTGCAGAATGGAATTGCTGTAAAGCGTGATACATACCGGGTGCTTTGTCAGACAGGCTTGTGCTGCTTAAGTCTGGGGGTGTGAGTATGAGATACCCTTGCTTGATATTAAAGAGCATGTGTAAGACAGAAATACACCTTGAGATAACGCAAGAAGGCAGGAATGTCTATGGAGAGCCTCTTGAGCCTGTTATATGGGATGGTTTATGCAACTATCAGGACAGAGGTAAGACAGAATTAACAGCAGAAAAGGTGCTTATAAAGCTTGAAGGGTGCGCACTTATTCCTGGAGATATTGCACCGGAACTTCCTGTTATTACTAAAGGTGATATAACAGTGTTCGGTGTAACAAGACATATATACAAGGGTACAAAGTGCCGTAATCCGGATGGTACAGTTAATTATGTAAGATTGGATGTGATGTAATGGCGAAGAATGTTAAGTCAACAGTTAAGCTTAATATGCCTATGGTAAGAAGATTAACAGCGGCAGCGCAGGTATCACTTGCACAGACAGCAGAGGCTATACATACCAATGTGGTGCAATGTCAGGTAATGCCAAGAGATACGGGTGCTTTGCAGAATGAGAGTACATTCGTATATACACAGGATATTGCTAATGGCAAGGTCGAACTTGTATCCAGCACACCGTATGCAAGACGGTTATATTATCATCCTGAATATAATTTCCATCGGACACCTTGGACTGACGAAAAAGGTAAGAGACATGAAGGTAATGCTAATGCCAAGGGCAGATGGCTTGATGATTATCTTAAGGATGGTAGAAAAAAGAATTTTGCTCCTGATACATTTGCTAAGCTGTATAGGAAGAATGCGGGGTTGTGATGTTAGGAATAGGTGATGTAAGAGATTATATAGCAGGTCTTGGACTTGCCGCTAATACTAACGTGTATTGTGGAAAATTAGACGACAAAAAGGATAAGAGTATAGGGATATATAACTCTAGCAGACAAAGACCTGTACAGATGGCGATAGGCGGTATAAAAAACAGTTCCTATCGTGTAAAGTCTGTAAGCGTATTGGTGCATTGGAATAAGAGTGTAAGAGACACAGAGAAAGCTGCTGAACAGCTTTATAATATGCTTAGAGACACCAAGAGAGTTACTATCAATGGTATCAGAGTATTCTTCACGAAGATGCAGGTTGATGAACCTGTAGATGTAGGAACAGATGATAATGGTATCTTTGAGTGTGTAATAGAATTAGATATTTATTATGAAAGGTAGGCAGAAATATGGCAGAAAATACTAAAATTGCTGGATATAGTGCAGAAGCAGTAGTAAAAGAAGATGTTAATCCGGTATATGAAATAAAGTTTGGTGTATGCACAAGCGGAAGAAAGAAATCAGATTCGCCAGAAACTATAACAACAGTTGTTGTTAAAGATGCAGAAAGTCTTGGAATATCTATTGACGGAAGCATGGAAGAATGGAAACCAATGGATCAGGGTGGATGGACCAGACGATTAATGACAGCCAAGTCAATCGGAATATCAATGGGTGGTAAACGTAATTATGGTGATCCAGGTAATGATTACGTTGCAAGACTTGCAACCAAGACAGGACAGGATTGTAATACGTGGTTATCAATTATTTTCCCTAATCTTGATCAGCTTATTATTCCAGCGGTAATTAATGTGACAAGTATGGCAGGAGATTCAACAAGTGCGGAAGCTCTTGAGTGGGAAGCGCAGTCTGACGGAAGACCAACATATATAGAACATGTAGCTTAGAGATAAAAGAAAGGAAATAAGATAATGGCAAAGACAGATTTTAAAGTAATAGACATATCAATGAAGATAACTAACCAGTTACCTATGATTCGTATTACAGAGGATTTGGTTGTAACTGTTAACAATCGAAAGAACAATATCCTATGCGTACAGGCTATGGCTAGTGAGGCAGAGAAGAAAGTTAGCGAAGATGGCGACAATGGTATTGGCTTTATGGTAAAGGCTCTTGAAATGCTCGTTGGCAAGGAAGCTGCTGATAAGATTGAGGATATGGACTTACCACTTCCTGAGTATAAGGAAATGTACAACACAATTATGAGCGTTGCCACAGGAACATACGGCGAGGAACAGACACCCTCAAAGTGAGACGTACTATGACTTGTGGGATGACTGGGAACTGATAGAATCAAGCTTCCTGTCACAGTATGGCATAAGATTACGTGCAGATGATGATATGTCCTGGTCTGAATTCTGTTCTTTATTATCCGGTATAATGCCTGAAACACCACTTGGAAGAGTGGTAAGTATAAGGGCGGAGAAAGATATTAAGGTTATCAACAGCTTTACTAAGGAACAGAAAAAGATACATGATGACTGGCTTCTGAAGCGTAATAGAAAAATGGTTGGAACACCACAGTATATAGAATATTGGACACGATTACAAAGAGACTTTAAGGCTGCTTACTCTAAGAAGTAGGCAGTCTTTTTTCGTGCCAGAAAGGAGGGAGAATGTCAGATGCAGTAGGACAGATAGCTCTGGAACTTGGCATAGACAGCTCACAGATAGTTAATCAGCTTACAGGAGCTTCTAATAAGGCAGCTAAGCAGGCAACAACTATCTTTTCTGGGATTGGTAAGAAGATAGCAGCAGGACTAAGTATAGCTGCAGTTACTAAGTTAACGAAAGACTGCATAGAAGTAGGTTCCAATGTAACAGAAGTGCAGAATGTTGTTGATACAGCATTTAAGGACTTAAGTTGGCAGGCAGACCAGTGGGCTTCCAATGCTATGACTAACTTTGGCTTATCGGAATTATCGGCTAAGAAGTACATGGGTGTGTTTGGCCAGATGAGTAATGCTATGGGTATCACAGGTAAAGCAGCACTTGATATGGCTGAGAATGTTACGGGATTAACCGGTGATGTTGCATCATTTTACAATCGTGGAACGGACGAGGCATATACAAAGCTGAAATCTATCTGGACTGGTGAGACTGAAACGCTCAAGGACTTGGGCGTGATTATGACTCAGACTAACTTAGACCAGTATGCACTTAATAACGGCTTCGGTAAAACTACAGCCAAGATGACAGAGCAGGAAAAAGTAATGCTGCGTTATCAGTACGTAACAAGTGCTTTATCCAATGCTACAGGAGATTTTGTTAAGACACAGGACTCCTGGGCGAACCAGACAAGAATACTTACATTAAGGTTTCAGCAGTTAAAGGCTAGTCTAGGTAAAGGCTTCATAGCATTGTTTACACCTATTCTGCGTGGCTTTAACAACTTGCTGGCAGGATTACAGAAGGTTGCGGATGGCTTTGCCAGCTTTGTGCAAATGCTCACAGGAGCAGATGTATCAACTTCTATGGGGTCGATAAGTTCGGATATAGCTGGTATAGGAGATGATGTATCCAGCGCAGCGGATAATGTAGGTGATATAGGAAGTGCAGCCAAGAAGACTGCTAAAGATATAGAAAAGTCGCTTGCAGGATTTGACCAGATAAATAAGCTGACAGAGCCAACAGATGATAGTTCTGATTCAAGCGGTAGTACAGGTGGAACATCTTCAGGAATCGGAAGCGTTGACCTTGTACCAGATGTGAGTGGAAGTACATCTAATGTTTCTAGTGCAATATCTGATATGGCAGATAAAGTCAAGAAAGCATTAGAGCCACTTAAAGCAATATCCTTTGATAATCTGATAACATCTCTTGATAACCTTAAGAGAGCTGCACAACCATTAACAGATAAGTTGTTCGCTGGATTGGAATGGGCTTATTACAATATATTTGTTCCTTTGGCTAAGTGGACTATAGAAGATTTGCTTCCGGCATTTCTTGATGTATTAGCAGGCCGTTTAGATGTACTGAATAGTGCGTTAGATGCATTGAAGCCATTGTGGATGTGGGCCTGGGATAATTTCCTTGAGCCTGTGGCGAGTTGGACTGGTGGAGTGATTGTTGATGTTCTGAAAGGATTGGCATCTGCATTAGAGGGTATATCTGATTGGATAAAGGATAATCAAGGTCCATTTGATGCAATAGTGATAACAATAGGAGCATTTGCAGCAGCTTGGAAAGCGGTAGATTTAGCAGAATTTCTTATGAATGCTGGCGGTGTTGTAGGATTGCTCAGTAAACTTAAGGATGCAACTTGGGGCTGTGTAACAGCTAAGATAGCAGATAAGCTTGAAACAGTTCAGCTTTGTGCTATGTATGCAAAAGATTTTATTGTAAATATGGCATTGGCAACAAAGGAATTAGTTTCTCAGGCCATACAATGGGGAATATCAACGGCATCTAAAGTAGCAGATACAGCAGCCACAGCAGCACATACAGCGGCTACATGGTTAGCCACAGCAGCTACAACAGCATTTGGTGTTGCTATGTCTGTATTAACAAGTCCTATAACATTAGTTATTGTAGCTTTAGCAGCGTTAGGAGTTGCTATATACGAATTAGTAAAACATTGGGATGTAGTTAAGGATGCAGCAGGAAAATGTTGGGATTGGATTACTGATAAATGGTGCAAAGCAGGTGATTGGTTCAAAGGCATATGGCAGGATATAAAGTCTGCATTTTCTTCATTTGATAACTGGTTACAGAATATTTTTAACATAGATTTTTCAGATAGCTTCGGCTTTATAGGCGATATAATGAATGCTTATTTGCAAAATGTTTCTAATATATTTGGTGACGTAAAGCAGATATTTGGTGGATTGATTGACTTTATTGCTGGGGTATTTTCAGGTGGCTGGTCAAGAGCCTGGAATGGCATTGTGGATGCCTTTGGTGGAATATTCTCTTTAATTGCAGACATAGCCAAAGGACCTATTAATATGGTAATCGGACTTATAAATGGTATGCTTGATGGATTAGAAAGTGGTATTAACTGGATAGTCCGCAGGGTGAATGCTTTAAGCTTTGATGTACCTGATTGGGTACCGGTTATAGGTGGTGACCATTTCGGGTTTGATTTACCGGAAGTTGGATTTGGTAGTATCCCATACCTTGCAGAAGGTGGATATGTAAAGCCAAACACTCCACAGCTTGCAATGATTGGTGATAATAAACACCAGGGAGAAGTTGTAGCACCAGAGGATAAGCTTATCGATATGGCACAGAAGGCAGCAGCTATGGCATCCAGTGCTGAACTGTTAGCTGAAGCTATAAGTATTCTTAAGCAGATCCTTAAGATACTGGAAGCATTAGATCTTGATATACAGTTAGATGGAAAGAGCCTTAAGAAGTATGTAGTTGATAAGATTAACGAGCATACAAAGCAGACAGGAAAATGTGAGATTATAACTTAACAAGGATGTGATGAATTGATACTAAGATGTGACAATCAGGAGCTTCCGGCTCCTGTGTCCATCAAAGTGGATGATGAGATTATATGGTCTTCTTCAACAGGACGAGCACTTGACGGAACAATGTTAGGTGATGTAGTTGCTGAAAAGAAGACCTTATCTATATCCTGGGGAGTTCTTCAGGAAGATGAGCTGGTTCTTATTAAGAGTAAGCTTGTTGCCGGATTCTTCCCAATAACATTTCATGATGATGGACAGGATATAACAATAACAAGTTACAGAGGTACACTAAGCAAGGAAGTAATAGGGGAGCTTGATGATGGTATTTTCTATTACAGAAGTGCAAGTGTGTCGATTATTCAGCAGTAAGGAGAGCATATGAAACAGACATTAAAGGTTAGTGATATAAGAAACAAGGCAGTAGAGTTACAGGGGATTAACGGACATTTTCCTGTAAAGCTTAATTATGCTATTGCAAAGAATTTAAAGGTGCTTATAGCAGAGTGTGAATGATAGGAGAATAGCCTATGTATAACAATGTAACAGATGCATTTAAAACGATGATAAGAAGTCCGTCAAGAACATTCAGAGGCAGACTTAAGATAAATGATAAGTGGATATATGCTAACTTTAAAAAGTTGAGCTATGAAACATCAAGCAGTAGTGAAGAATACCTGCAGTTAGGTTCAGCTGTGGCTGCTAAGATAGAGATAACCATTAAGAGAATAGATGAGCTGTTTGAGAATACAGAGATACCGGTAGAGATAGGATTGAAGCTGCCAAGTGGAAAGTATGAGTATATTCCAGTTGGCTTTTTTACTGCTGAACATCCAACAAATGACCAGACAACAACGACATTTACAGCATATGACAGAATGATGAAAACAACAGGGTTATATGTATCTAATCTAACATATCCTGCAAGTGCTGTATCTGTTCTGAATGAGATAAGCGCCGGCTGTGGTGTTCCTGTGGATGTAAGTAATATAGATTCTTCGATAATGATATCAACAAAGCCTGCGGGATATACATACAGGGAAATGATAGGATATATCGCTTCTATGGCAGGTGGCTTTGCATGTGTTGACAGAACAGGAACTATTGTTATTAAGTGGTATTCAGATGTGGATTATAAGCTGGATGTGACAAGGATAATGAGCTTTGAGAAAGATGAAAGCAATTATAATCTGGAAAAGTTATCATGTAATGTTGATAACTCTACAACTTTAACATCTGGCGGTGGAATACTTGGTGTTACATTTGATAATCCATTTATGACACAGGACAGGCTTGATAATATCTTTAAGAAGCTTAGTGGGTTCAGTTACAGGGGTGCATCTGTTAAGACATTAGGAGATGTTCGCCTGGATCCGTGGGATATGATTACTGTGGAAGATGGTGAAGATGCCTACAAGGTGCCTGTGATGAACATCCAGCAGGAATATGATGGTGGTCTTGCTATGACTATAACATCTTATGGTAAGACACAGACAGAGCAGGAAGTAGACTTCAAAGGACCAACAACACAGCAGAATAAGAGAATATATTCGGATTTGATGTTGGCAAAAGAGCTTATAGCTAAGAAAGTTGATGCGGAATGGGTTAAGGCTAATACAGTACAGGCAGAAACGATTGCATCTATTAACAATGAGTTACAGAATATATATAATAATTATTTAAAATCAGAGACAGCAGATATTAAATATGCCAACATAGACTTTTCAAATATCGGAAAAGCAGCAATGGAATATTTCTATGCTCATTCAGGTCTTATAAAGAATGTCGTTGTTGGTGACCAGCAGATAACCGGAGAACTTATAGGTGTTACCATAAAAGGTGATTTGATAGAGGGAAATACCATTGTTGCTGAAAAATTGGTGATAAAGGGTGACGATGGCCTTTATTACAAACTTAACACCGATGGTATGGATGTTGAGGCAGAACAAACTGAATATAACAGCTTAAATGGTAGTATTATTCGTGCTAAGTCAATCACAGCTACAAAGATCGCAGTGGATGATTTGGTTGCGTTTGATGCTACCATTGCTGGTTTTAACATAACTGACGAAGCTATATATTCGGGTGTAAAGGAATCGGCACTTAATACCACAAGAGGTATATATCTTGGTAAAGATGGACAGCTCGCATTCGGCGACAGCAATAATTATCTGAGATTCTACAAAGATTCATCAGGTAGATATAAGCTTGAAATATCAGCCGAAAGTATGAATTTTTCAAGTACAGGCGCGAGTGTGGAAGATACTATCAATGACATTAACGATAAGGTTGATTCTGTAGTGTCTGTTGAAAAATCAGAGGTGACATACCAGGTTGGAACAAGTGGAACAGTCAAACCAACAGGTACATGGTTGAAAGATATGCCGAGTGTAAAGGCAGGGCAATTTTTATGGACGCGAACACTTATAACATATTCTGATAAGTCTGTAACGGAGTTGTTCAGCGTAAGTTCCATGGGTACTAAAGGTGAAACTGGAACCACAGGTCTTAAATCACTTCAACCGACAAGAAATTGGAATGGTACATTCACAATCGTTAGTGCTACTGTAAATTGCACTACAGATGATTTTAATCGTACACCGGTAGTAGGTGATACTTTTACCAATCTTGATGGCTCATCTAATACTGGCACATGGAAAGTTACAGCGGTATCCGGTTACACAGTTAGCATACAACTTCTATCCTACGTATCAAGTAAGGGCGATAAAGGAGATAAAGGTGATAAAGGCGCAGCCGGAGCAGATGCGATAATTATAAGTATCACTTCGAGTAGTGGCACAATATTCAAGAACAATTCAGGAACAACAATTCTGACGGCTCATGTGTATAAGGGTGGAGTTGAACAGGCAATCAACACAAATGGAGTATGCGGTTCTTTAGGAACAGTCAAATGGTATAAAGGAACGTCATTAATTTCAGCAGCAAGTGCAATAAATGTATCAGCTGCAGATGTTAACAATACCCAGATTTATACATGTCAGCTTGAAGGATAAAAAGGAAGGAGCGTGATAGTCAAAATGGCAGTTAAAGCATCAAGCCAGATATCAATGATTGATGTTACAGATGCATATTCTGTAATACTTACAAGCGAAGCATATGCATTTACAGGAAATACATCGGGAGCACAGGCAGGCCTTACATGCACAACACAGGTAGTTGCTTTCTGCGGTCAGAAATCATGTATAAGCTTAAATGTGAGCAACATAAGTTGTCCTACAGGAATAACAGCTACAGTGTCTAACAATAATACAGCATCACCTACAGTGACATTCAAAACAACGGCAACTATAACAGCTACTTGCGAAGCGATAATACCAGTTAGTGTTGATGGAATCACGATTAATAAGAAGTTTTCATTTGCCGTAGCAAAAACCGGTAGTACAGGAGCAAAAGGCGATAAGGGTCAACAAGGTCCACAGGGACCTCAGGGTGTAAAAGGAGATACTGGTGCTGCGGGTAAAGATGGTGTTAATGGAACTAATGGTCAAAATGGTAAAAGTATAGGGCAGGTGGTAAATTACTATTTAGCTACCAATGCATCTTCTAATGTAACAGCATCAACTTCTGGATGGACAACAACAGTTCAGTCAGTATCATCGAGCAAAAAATATCTTTGGAATTATGAAGTGGTTAAGTATACAGATGGCACAACCGCTAGCACAACTGCGCCATGCATTATAGGTTCTTATGGCGATACCGGAGCGAAGGGTGATAAAGGAGCTAAAGGCGACACTGGAGCAATGGGAGTACCTGGTCCGACTGGAGTTGGTATAAAAAGTATTACAGAATATTATGCAGTATCTACCACAAACACAACTGCACCTACATCATGGGTTACTTCTATCCCAACTCTGACCGCTTCTAATAAATATTTGTGGAATTATGAGACTGTGACGTATACCAATAATAGTACAATAAGCACATCTAAAAGAGTTATTGGCGTATACGGCGATAAAGGATTAAAAGGTGACACAGGTGCTAAAGGAGACAAAGGAGCGACAGGCTCACAAGGACCTCAGGGCGTAAAAGGTGATAAGGGCGACACTGGGGCAGCTGGGAATGGAATAGCTAGTACAGCAGTTGCATATCAGGCAGGTTCGTCAGGTACAACAGCTCCTACAGGAACCTGGAGTACATCCGTTCCGTCCACAAGTGCAGCAGCACCATATTTATGGACACGTATAACCATAAAATATACAAACGGTACTGTAACTAATTCATATTCAGTAGGAAGTACACCCGAAGGCATAAGCGTTGGCGGAAGAAATTTAGCTGAATCCACTAATCAGGGAACAACTGGATGGGGGTGGTCAATGAAGTCAGGCGGACATACACAATCAGAGATAGTAGAAAATAATATCAGAACTTGTAAACTACTGAGGAATTCCACAGCACAGTCAGGATGGTCTGTCATTGAATATACACGCATAGGACGTTCTAAATATGAACCTAACACAGTATATACAGTATCATTTGATGTTAAATCAAATGTGAATACTGTGATGAACTTAGATTTACTGCAAGGTAATGGTACTGATAATCTCATGGGTAGTAGTACTGCTGTAAATAGACAAATTAAGGCTAATCAATGGAATAAGTTGATATGGATAATTAAAACAGCCACAACACTTTCTAGTTCAACAGGACAGTTACTGTACATTACAGGAATGAACAGTGGTACAGGAGTATGGTATCAGTTTAAGAATCTAAAGATTGAAAAAGGCAACAAAGCCACAGACTGGTCACCAGCTCCTGAAGATATTGACACTAAGTTCAATAACTACACTACAACTGAGCAGATGAAACGTGATTTCAAGAATAGCTCATCGGAGTTATACAGTGCAATCAATTCCTCATTCGCTACAAATGGGCAGGTGTCAACTGTAGATGTTAAATTCAGCAATTATTATACTAAAACTACAATAGATTCCACAATCAAGCAGGTTAAAGATTCTATAAGCTTAAAAGTAAGCCAGACCGATTTTGACAAACAGACAAAGGCAACATCTGCTTCACTGGAACTTAAACTTAATAAAACAGATAACAACAAGGTTGTTGCCATGTTAAATGCATCTGCGGATACCATTAGCCTTAAGTCCAATCGTTTTACGCTGGATTCCACATATACGAAGATAGCTGCAGATGGAACAATAACATGTTCTAATTTAAATTGCACTAATGCAAAAATTACAGGCGGTAGTATTAATATAACCACTTCGAGTAAAGAAGAAAACAAAATTATACTATCATATCAGGATTCATCCATTAAACTTGCTCCGTATGGAATTAATTTAATTACAACTAAATATGCATTCAAATTAACACCTATGAAACTAACAATGTCTTTCTCGGGTGGAGGTATAGAAGCGAACACTACAATTGACCCAAATGGTATATCAACAGGAGGGAGTGTTAAAGCAGGAACAATTGTCGCTTCATCAGTGTTGAAAATAGGTCCGCAATCTTACGGAAGTAACACCGCAACAGGAGCAAGATTAGAAGCAACAAACCAGGATTTAAGATTATATGCTTCACCAGAAACTACATATTATGTGAGATTGGGCGTTGATTATAACGGTTCAACAGTAAAACACGGATGGCATTTTGGACCTGATGGAGGTGGCTCAATAATGTTAGGCACAAGTAGCCATGCATGGTCAAATGGTTTCTTTGATGGAACAGTTTATATACAGCATGGCGACATGCATATAAGCACAGGTAGCTGTTATTGCTATGATTATTATTATATTTGGTCAGGAGGTGGATGGGTTGAATTAAGCAACTGGATAGCTGCAAAGTTATAATATTTTAAATTTAAGGAGGAACAAATTATGTTAGATTTAACAAAAACAATTTCAATGTCAGGATACAGCTATGTAGAGCAGGATGTAGCAGATTACGAAGGAAGTACTACAACTCATAAGGAGAGAGTGCCAGTGGTATACCTGTCAGCAGATGTGTCCGATTCAGGTGCTGAGCCACACGTGAGCTTCACAATCCAGAATAAGGATTTATACATTGCGAACAAGAAGACATGTGATGCGGAAATATCCGAGTTCTACATACAGGCGTTATCACTTGTAAAGTAAAGGAGGAGCAGAATGAATCTTACATTTAAAGATATTAGTGAGCTATATGACAAATTACGCAGCATATCAATAAAAAAGCTGCCATTTAAGATATCTTATGCTATATCTAAGAATATGGCTGGAATTGAGCAAGAGAATAAGATTATCGAGAGCAATCGAATAAAGCTTATAGAAATGTATGCTGATAAAGATGAATCTGGAAAAGCTGTTATAAATAATGGTGAATACCATATATCAGAAGAAATCCAGTCAGCTTTCGCTAATGAGTACAATGAGTTTATGGATACCAAGACAGATGTGTTAAAAGATATCAGCAAAATCAATATATCAGAGTTTGATAAGCTTGAAGATTCAAGATATGATGCATTGAGTGCAGCTGATATGACAGTCTTATCGTTTATGATAAGTGAAGAAAAGATACAGTAAAGTTTATAGGAGGATAAGTAATTATGATGACGATGAGAGAAATATACGTAGCTGCCGCACACAATAAGTTGATACAATTAGTTATTATAGCAGTAATTATTGATACGATATTTGGAGTATTAAGAGCAGTTAAAGAACACAAGTTTAACAGCTGCTTTGGCATCGATGGCGCAATAAGAAAGTGTGCAATGGTTATATCAATAATGCTACTTGTAATTGTAGATTACATAACAGGTTTTAATATGATTGGATTCCTACCGGAGGAAATAAGACAGCATATCGGAAATAGTATCGGAATCTCAGGATTTATTGCATTGCTCTATATAGCATATGAAACTGTAAGTATATTAAAAAATATGGCATTATGCGGTTTACCTGTTAAGAAATTATGGTTATACGTAAAGACGTTTCTAAGTAAATATACAGATGAGCTTCCAGATGATGATGAGCTTGCAGAGGACAAGGCAGTACCAGAGGTAAGTAACAATAAAACATATATTAACTAATGAGCACATGTAGTAATCGCTATGTGTGCTATTTTTATGCGCACATAGCGGAAATATATAAAAAGAAAGCGAGGAATAAGACTATGAAAAAAGGAATAGACATAAGCAGACACCAGGGAGAACTTGATTTTGATTACATTGCAACTAATTTTGACTACGTGATTATTCGCTGCGCCTATGGCAATGACTTAAGCGAAGACGACAGCGAGTGCGGACAGTGCGACAGCATGGCACAGACATATATAGATGAGTGTGAGAAGAGGGGTATCCCATACGGATTATATATTTATCAGTATGCAGGAAACAATGATGAATCATTAAGCGAAGCTGCGCACATCAGAGAGTGGTATAACAAGTGTAATCCAACAATGGGATTATATCTCGACATAGAGGATGCAGACGGATATAAGGCAGAACATGGCATTGATTATCATTATACACAGGAGCTTGCAATTGAATGGCTTGATGCATTATGTGACATAACAGCAAAGGGTATCTATGCAAGCCACAGTTGGTTAAACGATTATATGAATGTAGATGAGCTTATAGAACATGGCGCGCTTATCTGGGAAGCACATTGGAATGATGATGGTGAGATATGCGAGGATAAATTCGCTATGTCGCAGGAGTCTAGTGACTACTATTTAAATGATGGCACAAGAGTAGATTATGACATAATGTATGATGAAGTCTATGACAGACTTACAAAAGCGAATGAGTATGATCACAGGAATGATGGTGTTGAAGATAATGATAATGCGGATGAAGATAATAATGCCGGTGCTGATGATACAGAGCAGCTGCAGCATGAGATAGGAGAATATGTTGAATATAATGCAATATATGCCGCATCTACATCAGAAGCTGCACTCACACCATCAGCCGGATTTAATAGCGGAAGAATAACAAGGGTTATTCCCTGGGCTTCCAATCCATATCTTATTGACGATGGAACAGGCTGGGTTAATGACGGATGTATTGTATCAGCAGGCGACAGTTCTGATGGTGAAAGCAATGAAGAATCTGAAACTGACATATCTGATATAAAAGCCGGTGATAAGGTAAGAGTGCTTCTTAATGTTGATTATGATACAGATAGAGCATTTAATCTTTATTATGATGAATATGATGTTATCCAGGTTGATGGAGACAGAGCAGTTATCGGTATTGACAATACTGTAACAAGTGCGATAGATGTGCATCACCTAGAAAGAATATAATGATGTTGTACATTTAAAATATCTGTGATACTATGCACATATAAATAGGTAGAAACTATCATATCCAAAGGTGTGGTCCTAATTCTTCTGTACCTATATCTGTAAGTAGTCCTGATACTTCTCTGTAAGGCATAGAATATCGTTGTGAAATATAGCGCATAGATGCTCCTAATTCTCCGTCTGGTCCACCATACTGCGAGATAATCATTGCTGCCAATGCAGGATTCGTTTGCTTTATTTTAACGGGATATTCAAGTCTTTTTTCATAATTCCACATATCAACATACCTCCATTTCCCAAGGCATCGGTGTTGAAACCCACATCCAGTAGTTATCGTTAGATATGTGAAGTTTATCAAGAGGTCCATAATAATCTGCATATTTTGTCATATAATTGCAATATTTATCCCTGATCTGGGCATAATATTCTATAGCTTCCATATCATTAGGATGTGTATCAAGGTAAAGATTAGTTTCAGTTAATATAAAACCAAGCTCATATATATTCTTCATTAGTGCATGCTTGTCGGCAACGATATTACAGGAATTATTCCTTTGCGATAAAGGCATAGATTGAATATTTGTACATGAAGAGCGTCGCTGCATATCCATAGGTGTATTACAATTAACATTCATTGACTGGTTGTTCATATTGTTTATATTATTCATGTTATTCACAGTATTCATGTTGTTCATGTTACTCATGTTATTCATAGTATTCATGCTGTTCATATTACTCATATTATTTACATTATTCATGTTCTGACACCTCCAAAAGGTTTGTTAAGAACAGGAAATAAAGTACCATATTTTAAAGCTCTGCATGGGTCATACAATTCTCCCCATTTCTGCCATGGTACATAGCACATGGCAAGAGAAAATGTATTCTGCATTTTCATAAACATACTCCAGTTATAAAGAATTCATTACATTATATGTAATATATTTTTAGATGACACAGATATCATATCAGGTTATGGATAAAAACAAATGGATATTGTCAAATGACATATGAAAAATAAAAAGATACTTTTTGATTATTACATGGGTGTAGTGTGTATGTATGCTGTATATAAAGTTGTATATAAACCTTTATATTACAAGTTGTATATAAACCTTTATATTACAAGCTGTATATAAAGTTAAAAATTAGGTGGAAGTCAGGACAACTATGTGATATGATTAATTGAAATTTTACTATAGTGAGGATTAATTATGTGGGAGAAAATTAAAGCATTTTTAAAGAAAAAAGATGTTGAAGTATCGGTTAAAAGATATGGAATAGATGCACTTGGGGCAATGGCTCAGGGATTGTTTTGTTCGTTATTAATAGGAACTATACTAAATACTCTGGGTACACAGCTTCATATTGGATTTCTTACTAATACAGTTGCAACAATAAGTGGTGTTAGTTATACAGTGGGAGGTCTCGCATCAGCCATGAGCGGACCGGCTATGGCGGTGGCTATAGGGTATGCACTGAAATGTCCGCCACTTGTTCTTTTTTCGCTTATAACAGTTGGTTTTGCATCTAATGCATTAGGTGGTGCAGGTGGTCCATTGGCGGTATATTTTGTAGCTATTATTGCAGCAGAAGCAGGAAAATTAGTATCGAAGGAAACAAAGATAGATATACTTGTAACACCATTAATAACGATAGGCGTTGGAACAGGGGTGGCAGCATTGATAGCTCCACCGCTTGGAAAAGCGGCTATGAAAATAGGTGAGGTTATAATGCTTGCAACTAATCTTCAGCCTTTTCTTATGGGAATAGTGGTATCAGTGCTTGTCGGAGCAGCACTTACATTACCGATATCATCGGCAGCTATTTGTGCGGCATTTGGACTTACAGGACTTGCAGGAGGAGCTGCTGTAGCAGGTTGTTGTGCCCAGATGATTGGTTTTGCAGTTATGTCTTTTAAGGAAAACGGATGGGGTGGACTTATTTCACAGGGAATAGGTACATCAATGCTTCAGATGGGAAACATAATAAAGAATCCAAGGATATGGATTGCACCGATAGTAACATCAGCAATAACAGGACCTGTTGCAACATGTCTTTTCAAACTGCAGATGAATGGAACAGCAGTATCATCAGGTATGGGGACATGTGGTTTTGTAGGCCAGATAGGTGTATATTCAGGCTGGGTAAATGATGTTGCAGCAGGAACTAAGAGTGCAATAACCATGATGGACTGGGCAGGATTAATACTTATATCTTTTATTTTGCCTGCAGTTATATGTCCACTTATAAATTGGCTGTTAAAAAAAGCAGGCTGGGTTAAAGATGGAGATATGAAACTCCAGTAAGCAGGAAAGAGTAAAATAAAATGTGCAGTGGTGAATATGATAACATATGGAATAAAGATTATATATCAGTGATAAAGTCAAAAAGACGTTCAATAGGTATTGAAGTCCACATGGATGGAAGAGTCATATTAAGAGCTCCGTATACATTAAGTAAAAAACAGCTTGAAGAATTCGTGGATAAACATAAGCTGTGGATTGAAGAAAAGCGACGTTATCTTGGAAGTAAAGCCAAAGCAGGAATATCAACCAATGCAAAGAAAAAAGATGAACTTACTAAAGATGAGATTAAGTGTATTAAAGAAGCATTTGAAAAACGTGTTATATATTACAGCCGTATTATGGGAGTGACGGTTAAAAATATAACTATTAAAAACCAGAAAACAAGGTGGGGCAGCTGCAGTTCAAAGGGTAATCTGAACTTTAATTATCAGCTGTATTATATGCCACAGGAGCTTATGGATTATGTTGTGGTGCATGAGCTTGCACACAGAAAATATATGAATCATTCAAAGGAATTCTGGGCAGAGGTGAAAAAGTACTGCCCAGAATATAAGGAAAGAAAAAATGTCCTAAAAAAATACATATTAGAAACATAGAGGCATATTGCAGACACATATTAGTAAGTGAATGTTACGGTATATAAGGTGTAATTATTTCTAGGTACATTTTTGTAAGTATATGATAAAGCTTCACCGGTTTTTGACACAGCTGTTTTTAAATCAGTTGTGAATGTGCAGGCGAATTCAAGATGAGTCTGTTTGTTTTTAACCGCATTACGGATAAGACGGTTTAACTGTGAAGTGTTACTTATCATGGTTACTCCAGCATATCTTATATAAGAATATTTTGTTCCACAATTCTCATATTCACTGTATTTGTCATGGTTCCATGTATGATCAATGGACATGTCTTTGGCTGTAATATTAAAGTAAGAATGATCGGTGTATTCAAAAGAAGAACCTATAGGATCATCCCATGTTACGTCTACATGATACCATTGGTCATCCAGTTTAACAGTATTCCATATATGCTGTTCATCACCAGCTTCACCGGACACTGTTCCATTTTCTATTCCAAGCATATCCATAAATGTTTTAAAGCATTCAGTATAGCCGCTACATACAGCGATTCCGTTAATAAGTGCACTGTATGCATTGTAAGAGGAATCACCTGTATCAACATAAGAAATGTGTTTGACAAGATAATCATGTACTGCAAGTTCATTTTCTATATCCGAATTAGCAGGAGATGTAATCTCGTTTAATATCTGTATGTATTTAGTATATAATGTAAGCTGGCGTTCATTTAGTGCATCTGTTGAACCGGTTTTATATGCATTGATTATGGAAAAACTATCCCAGCATTCATATGTAATGCGTACATTAAAACCGTTTTTAACACGTTTATATTCACATTTTAACTGTTCTATGCCATCTATGGCAGCAAGCCATGAATTAGCATCTATAAGAGATTCGTCTTCTATGAATAATTCGCATACGGTCTGATTATTTATTAAGCATTGATTGATGTAATCAATTATTTCGCTGGTTGATGAGGCAGATTTATCATATGCAGTATTGGATATGGAGGTACTTGACTCATCTTGCCATTCTGATAAAAATGGGATATTACATCCAGTAAATAAAAGACTTATAATAATTGAAATAATAGCAAAAGTCTTTTTTTTAAAATTTATATTTCTAAAATTGCTTTTTTTAAAATGCATTGTCACTAATCTTTCTATAAATAATTATGTTATAAATTGAATATTGTGTGTTGTTTGGTTATAATCTGTTATGATAAAAATCATGATGTCCACGTCTACGTGCCGCTTCTGCCCATGTTAAATATGTACCACTGGCACATAATACCTGCCAATATCCGCATATCGTGGGATTATCATCAAACTTTTATGCTCATATCTCATATCATGTGGGCAACATCATATTATAAAGGTATATAAAAGAATATATACATAACAATTCTAATACGTAATCTGCAAAAATAAAAGTATTTATAATAGAATATGGAAGAAATATTAAAAAATGTTTAAGAAACATTGTAAGAATCAAAATACATCTATTTAAGAATAGTTAAGAAAAGAGGAATAATATGAACGATTATGTAATAAATACACCGTCAGATTTTAATCTTAAAGAAACGCTGGAATGTGGGCAATGCTTTCATTTTAACATGCTTGATGAGAATGAATATGTGTTGACAGCATATGGACAGCTTTTACATATAAGACAGGATGATAGTAATCTGGTGTTTTACGATACAGATGAGAAGATATATGATACATTATGGAGAAAATATTTTGATATAGACAGGGATTATGGGAAAATAAAAGAAGAACTGCTTGCAAAGGATGATAAGCTAAAAGAAGCAATATGTGCAATGTCAGGAGTAAGAATACTAAATCAGGAATTTTTTGAAACACTTATATCATTTATAATCTCACAGAATAAGCAGATACCACATATTAAAAAGATAGTAGCAGATATTTCAGAAAAGTATGGTACTTATAAAGGAGATATAAAAGGAATTCCAATGTATACATTTCCAGATGTTTATCAGCTAAGAGAAGCAACTATTGATGACCTGAAGGATTTAAAAACAGGCTTCCGTGCCCCATACATATATGATGCAGTCAGCCATGTTTATGATGGAAGTATTAATTATAATGAACTTATAAAGTCAGATTCGGCAGCAGGAATAGAAAAAATGTGTGAAATAAAAGGTGTAGGCAATAAAGTTGCAAGCTGCGTAAGTCTTTTTGCACTTGGAAAAAGAGATAGTTTTCCTATAGATGTATGGATAAAAAGGATAATGGAATATCTTTATTTTGATAAGAAGGATACATCTAAGGAGGTTATAGCGGATTTTGCAAAAAACAGGTTTGGAGAACTTGGGGGATACGCACAGCAGTATCTTTTCTATTATGGGAAAACTATAAAAATGGGAGTTGCAGAGTCAAAAAAACATAAAAAATAAAAAAAGTATAATCAAAATGTAAAAACATTAATATATTTGAATTAGTTGTTGACAAATTATTGGCTGGGTGATATCTTATCGTTATCGGGATTAGCACTCAAAAGAAATGAGTGCTAACAGACATGATTATAGCAATGATAAAGATAGCTGCCACACATATGTCAGACAGCGGAAAGGTGGATTATATTATGAAGTTAGTACCATTAGGAGACAGAGTTGTAATTAAAGCATTAGTTGCAGAAGAAACTACAAAGTCAGGCATTGTATTACCAGGACAGGCAAAGGAAAAGCCATCACAGGCGGAAGTAGTTGCAGTAGGACCTGGTGGAGTTGTTGATGGCAAGGAAGTTACAATGCAGGTTAAGCCTGGAGATAAGGTAATATATTCTAAGTATGCAGGAACAGAAGTTAAGCTTGATGAAGAAGAATATATTGTAGTTAAGCAGAATGATATTCTTGCAGTAATTGAGGATTAATTATAAATATTCATTATATTGTTGATTATATTATTGATTTTATTTGGAGGTAATAACAATGGCAAAGGAAATTAAGTACGGAATCGAAGCAAGAAAAGCTCTTGAAGAGGGTGTTAATAAGTTAGCTAATACAGTAAGAGTTACAATCGGACCAAAGGGACGTAACGTAGTTCTTGATAAGTCATATGGCGCACCACTTATCACTAATGATGGTGTTACAATAGCTAAGGATATCGAGCTTGAAGATGCATTTGAGAATCAGGGTGCACAGCTTGTAAAGGAAGTTGCTACTAAGACTAACGATGTAGCAGGTGATGGTACAACAACAGCTACTGTTCTTGCACAGGCTATGGTAAATGCAGGTATGAAGAACTTAGCTGCAGGTGCTAATCCAATTATCTTAAGAAAAGGTATGAAGAAGGCAACTGATTGTGCAGTAGAAGCTATAGCACAGATGAGCGAAAAGGTTACAGGCAAGGATCAGATTGCAAAGGTTGCATCTATCTCAGCAGGTGACGAAGAAGTAGGTCAGATGGTAGCAGATGCTATGGAAAAGGTTTCTAATGATGGTGTAATCACAATCGAAGAATCTAAGACAATGAAGACAGAGCTTGACCTTGTAGAAGGTATGCAGTTCGACAGAGGTTATATATCAGCATATATGGCAACAGATATGGATAAGATGGAAGCTAACCTTGATAACCCATACATCCTTATCACAGATAAGAAGATATCTAATATTCAGGAAATCTTACCAGTTCTTGAGCAGATTGTACAGAATGGTGCTAAGCTTCTTATTATCGCTGAGGATGTTGAAGGTGAGGCACTTACAACACTTATCGTTAACAAGTTAAGAGGTACATTCAATGTAGTAGCTGTCAAGGCTCCTGGATATGGTGACAGACGTAAGGAAATGCTTAAAGATATCGCTATTCTTACAGGTGGTCAGGTTATCTCAGAAGAACTTGGTCTTGAGCTTAAGGATACAACACTTGATATGCTTGGTAGAGCTAAGTCAGTTAAGGTTCAGAAGGAAAATACAGTTATCGTTGATGGCGAAGGTGCTAAGGAAGATATCGAAGCAAGAGTTGCACAGATTCGTGCACAGCTTGAAGAAACAACATCTGATTTCGATAAGGAAAAGTTACAGGAAAGACTTGCTAAGCTTGCAGGTGGCGTAGCTGTTATCAGAGTTGGTGCTGCAACAGAAACTGAAATGAAGGAAGCTAAGCTTCGTATGGAAGATGCTCTTAATGCAACAAGAGCAGCAGTAGAAGAAGGTGTTATCTCAGGTGGTGGTTCAGCTTATATCCACGCATCTAAGAAGGTTGCAGAGCTTGCTGCTACACTTAGCGGAGATGAAAAGACAGGTGCAGAGATTATCCTTAAGGCTCTTGAAGCTCCATTATTCCACATTGCTAACAATGCTGGCCTTGAGGGTGCAGTTATCATCAACAAGGTAAGAGAATCAGAAGTCGGAACAGGTTATGATGCACTTAACGATAAGTACGTTAATATGGTTGATGCAGGTATCCTTGATCCAGCTAAGGTTACAAGAAGCGCATTACAGAATGCTACAAGTGTTGCATCTACACTTCTTACAACAGAAGCAGTTGTTACAACTATTAAGGAAGATGCACCAGCTATGCCAGCAGGAGCTGCCGGTATGGGCGGAATGATGTAATAAGTAATAATTTGCTATACATCAGTAAGTTGATAAAATAAATTTAACATTTACATCATATTAAAAAAGTCCCTTTGCTTATGTTTTATATTCATAAACAAGGGGGCTTTTTGTTGTGTAATGTATAAGGAAACATGTTATGCTATCAAGGCTATTAAGTGAATTGCAGCAGATTGAGCAGATTCATATATGTCAGGAGAGCTTGGTTTATGCTTATTAATAGATAGTTGTTTCTATTTAAAAAAGTTAAGGGGTATGTTATAATACTTTCATATTGGGTTTTAGTTGTCACGCAGGAGGAATGGTAATGGCTGATATTGATGAGCTTAAAAAGAAACTTGAAGATGGATGGATAAAGGGTGAACCTTATGTATTTGTAAGTTATGCAAGTAAGGATAAAGAGAAGGTTTATGATTTTGTATATGAGCTTAGAAAACGTGGTATTAATGTATATATAGATATAGAGCTTCAGGAGAATATTTCTAAGAACTGGTTACAGAATATTAAGGAGCGCTTATATGATGTTGATTGTGTTGCTATGATTTCATTTCTTAGTATTAGCTATTTCCGTAGTTATGCCTGCCTTATAGAACAGCTTGTAACACGTTCAGAGGATTTAAAGATGGAAAAAGGCAGGTATCTTGAGAATTTTTATATTGCCTTGGATGATAATATGTCTACAATACAAAAAATGGAAGATGCAGTGTATGATAATACAGTTGCAAAAGAAAGTCAGAGTATGGCAATAAAGATGGTTCCAGAGGAAGTAAATGTCCTTAAAGATGTTATGGAAGATAATATTGCAGTAAAGAGCAAGTTAAAGAAAGATGTCAGGTCAACTATAGATGGTCTGAATACAGCACATAGAGTTGCGATAAGTATGCTTAGTTATATTTTTAAAGAGTCAAGCTATAGTATTCAGAAATATGGAACAGCTGGTGATTGCGCACAGTTAATGTATAACAATTTTACGAATGACAAGAATGACAAAATTAATATTGATGTATTGGAGAAACTTAAAGAAAAGTACAACAATGATAGTGTTGCTGATAAAAATAACATAGCAATAGACAGTGTTGCTGCAGATGATTCTGTAACAGCAGTAGATAACACCAATATAACAGATAATACCAGTATAACAGATAACACTAATATAACAGATAATACCAGTATAACTGATAGCACACATATAAAAGATAACACCAGGACAAGACAGGCTACAAGTACAGGTGATATCAGATTTATGCTTTATGGCAAGGAGTATGAGCTTAATCAGTCAGATATGATGCTTACATTTTTTGCACACGTTCTTAACAAACATCAGGATATTGTGGACGAACTTCCTTCATATAATGGGATGACCTGCGTGTCTGATGTTGATTACAGTCTTCCTAAGAATCGTAAGGCAGATATGCCTACATATTTCAGAAGCTGCGAATTCTTTGAATTCGCTAATGGAAGCCATATATGCGTCGGAACATCATATTCAGTAGTAGACAAGTTAAAGAAAATGGCACTTCTGCTTAATATATGTGGTGAAAGCCCGGAAATATTCAGTTCAGAACAGGTTGAACTTCCAGCGGTAAAGGTCAGAGGTGGTTCTTCTGCTGTCGGCAAGGGAAGTGGAGCACTTGTGAAATTCAGCGTATACGGCAATAAATACGAGCAGAACCAGACAGATATGCTTGGAACAATATGCAGTTCTGTTATAACTAAGCACCCAGACAAGTTAGAGGAAGCAGCAGATGCTTTATTGTGTTTGGATGTTAAAGATTATACAGATGTTGCAAAAGAGGACAGACCAGTATATTTCTCATCTATGAACAGATATGAAGTAAATGGCACAGCTTATAGTGTTGGTGGAAGCTTCGGAATGAAAGAAAAGCTTAAAATGATTGCCAGATTACTTATAATGTGTGACGAAAGCAAGGATATAATTGATATAGAAGACTATGAGATACCAGATGTAAAGGTTAAGGCAGCAGCAGGCACTAAGAAGAAAATTAATTACTTTGATTAATTGGAAGTATTACAAGATAGGAGGCTTTATGTTTGATATAGCAGTAGAACAGATAGTGAAGGTAAAACCACCTAAGACAGCAGTTGTTTATAAGACTTTGCTTATAATAGGCTGTATTGTGGCGGCTACAACCATACCACAGACAAGAACATTTGGAATAATTGTGCTTGCATTATTTGCGGTGATGACATTTTTAGTATTCCAGTATTATAATGCAGAGCTTGAGTATTCGATAGTGGATGATACGCTTACGATTGACAGGATTATGGCAAAATCAGCAAGAAAAAGATGTGGTGTGTATACACTTTCAAGAGCAAAGCTTGTGGCAAGAGCTGATTCGCAGGATGCACTCCGTATGAACCATATGGACGTTAAGACTTATGATTATTCAGTTGGTGCAAGCAATCATGATTCAGTTGTCATATATGCGTATAATGAACATAACGAATTAGTCAGGGTATTTATATATCCTGATGAACGTGTTCTTCACAGCATACAAAATGTTGTTGAAAAAGATGTGTTTAAAGTTATTGACTTTTAAAAAATGCTCTGATACAATCTTAATATTATAAACAAAAGGAATATGATAGAGCGTTTATCAGATTTCTCCACACAGAAATGTCCGAATTGAGTATTCGGATTTTTTTGTATAATCCTATGATGTATCTGTGGTCAGGTTAAGTGATGTAGTATTAATACACACCGCTTTATAATACATCATAGCATTAGAAGCATATTACAAGAACAAGAAAGCGAGGACAAAGGAAAATGGGTACAATTATTGGCGAGGGCATTACATTTGACGATGTGTTATTAGTTCCACAGTATTCAGAAGTAACACCTAATATGATCGATTTAACAACTAATCTTACAAAGAATATTAAGCTTAATATTCCTTTGATGAGTGCAGGTATGGACACAGTTACTGAACATAGAATGGCAATCGCTATGGCAAGACAGGGTGGTATAGGTATTATCCACAAGAATATGTCTATTGAGCAGCAGGCAGAAGAGGTAGATAAGGTAAAGAGATCAGAGAATGGAGTTATAACAGATCCATTTTACTTACATCCAGACAATACATTAAAAGAAGCTAACGAGCTTATGGGAAAGTTCAGAATATCAGGCGTACCTATCGTAGATGAGAACAAGAAGCTTGTTGGTATAATCACTAACAGAGATCTTAAGTTCGAGGAAGATTTCTCAAGACCTATCAAGGAATGTATGACAAGTGAGAATCTTGTAACAGCAGAGGAAGGCATCACACTTGAAGAAGCTAAGAAGATTCTTGGCAAGGCAAGAAAGGAAAAGCTTCCTATTGTTGATAAGGATTTCAAGCTGACAGGTCTTATTACAATCAAGGATATTGAGAAGTCTATCAAATATCCTGCATCTGCACATGATTCACAGGGAAGACTTCTTGCAGGTGCTGCTGTTGGTATAACTTCTAATGTTATGGACAGAGTAGAAGCACTTGTTAATGCAAGTGTTGACTGTATTGTTATAGATTCAGCTCATGGTCATTCAAAGAATATTATTACAACTTTAAAGGAAATCAAGGCTGCATATCCAGAACTTCAGGTTATTGCAGGTAACATAGCTACAGGAGCTGCTGCAAAAGCTTTATGTGAAGCAGGCGTAGATGCTGTTAAGGTTGGTATCGGACCTGGTTCTATATGTACAACAAGAGTTGTTGCCGGTATTGGTGTACCTCAGGTAACAGCAGTTATGGATGCATATGCTGAGGCTAAAAAGTATGGTATTCCGGTTATCGCTGATGGTGGTATAAAGTTCTCAGGAGATATAGTTAAGGCGATAGCAGCAGGCGGTAATGTATGTATGCTTGGAAGTCTTTTAGCAGGCTGTGACGAAGCTCCTGGTTCATTTGAGTTATTCCAGGGCAGAAAGTATAAGGTTTATAGAGGTATGGGTTCTATTGCAGCTATGGAGAATGGTAGTAAAGACAGATACTTCCAGACAGATGCAAAGAAACTTGTTCCAGAAGGTGTTGAAGGACGAGTTGCATATAAAGGACTTGTTGAGGATACTATATTCCAGCTTATGGGAGGACTCCGTTCAGGTATGGGTTACTGTGGAGCACAGACTATTCCAGTACTTCAGGAGACAGCTAAGTTTATAAAGATGTCATCTGCAGCTTTAAGAGAAAGTCATCCACATGACATTCATATTACTAAAGAAGCTCCTAACTATTCTGTTGAGAATGCTTAAATAATATAATTGATATCGGGGTTAAAAGTAACCTCTTATCATATTTAAAGTGTAAAATAAGTTTCCGGCATGGCAAAAGTGTGACTAGCTGTGCCGGTTTTATTATGTGTAGTAGTTAAGAACGTGAAGTTTTTCTAAAATAACAGAAAACAGCAAGTAATATATCAATTTTCAATCAATTAAATAAAATAAATGATTGCTAACTTGTATCTTAATGATGTATAATGAATTAAAAGTTAAATGAATCGAAAAATTATAATTGACAGATAATCAGATATGAGGAGAGCGATGATATGCGGGACAAGATGATTAACAAATATATTGCCAAAAATCACGCTGGAACTGTTTTTACTGATAGTGAACTGAAGGTTATCAAAGAAGGTAACATAGATGATATGGTTACAACATTTCTTGATATGAACACAGAATACTACAACAAGCAGATGCAGAGTGTACTTAAGATATTTACTCAGTTTATAGGTAGTGATATGGAACTGGAAAGAATTATATATCAAAAGGAGTACGAGGGAAAGTTTGTAGGCTGCCAGCTTATGGACGGAGATATAGATGTATTTCTTGGCATAGCGGGAGATGATGACGATCTTTTATGTGTTGCATCAGTATTTTCACAGGAAGAGCTGAGTGAGTTTGATTCAGATGCTTATGATTCAATATGTGAGCTTATTAACGTGATTAATGGTGCGTATGCAACAAAGCTCAGCTATGAAGACATAGAAGTTGCATTGCATCCACCAGTATTTTATAAGGATACACAGATTAAGGCAGATAATGGAATGTATGTAGTTACATTTTCAATGAAGGGCCATAGATTTAATCTGATTATGGTGGCAGATGATAAGATTAAGCTGGAAGTTTAAGGTGTAAGCATATACCAGATTATAAAGTGGGAACGGAGGACGATTATGGCTAGAATATTGATAGTAGATGATTCTAAGACATCAAGGAAATTCTTAAGAAATATGCTTGAACAGGCAGGACATGAGATAGTTGCAGAAGCAGTAGATGGTGCAGAGGGTGTTGAAAAATTTAAAATATACAGACCTGATATTACAACAATGGATATTACAATGCCAAAGCTTGGTGGAATTGATGCAGTTAAAGAAATAATAGATGACGATCCGGATGCTAAGGTTATCATGGTTACAGCAGCGGGACAAAAGGCTAATATGATAGAGGCGCTTAAGATGGGTGCAGCTGATTTTATACAGAAGCCTTTTGAGATGGATGTTATCGTTAATACAGTTGAAAAGGTTATGGAAGAATAATGTATAATTATAAGTTACAGATTCAATATGATGGTGGCAGATATGATGGATGGCAGCGTCTGGGTAAAGATTCATCATCCAATACGATAGAAGTTAAGATTAAAGAAATAATTAAAAAAATGACTGGCGAGGATATAGATATATATGTTGGCTGCAGGACAGAAAAGGGTGTTCATGCACTTGCACAAACAGCTAACTTTAAGTTAAATGACAGGTATCAGGCTATTGAGATTAAGAATTATCTTAACAGGTACCTTCCAAGAGATATTGCAATCAATCATGTTGAAGAAGTTGATGAAAGATTTCATAGCCAGTTGAATGCAAAGGGAAAAACATATGTATACAAGCTTGATATGGCTAATGTAGCAGATGTGTTTACAAGAAAATATGCATATCATACATTCGATGTGCCAGATATATCAGCCATGAGAACAGCGGCACAGTATTTTATCGGAAGTCATGACTTTAAAGCATTTACAACTGCTAAAAAGAGCAAGTCTACAGTAAAGAATGTCAAGTCAGTAGATATAGATGTAGAAGGTGATAAATGTAATATTACAATAACAGCTGATGATTTTCTTCATAATATGGCAAGATATATGATAGGCATGCTTCTTGATGTTGGTAACGGATTAAAGAAGACCTCAGATATAAAAGCTGCACTTGATGGAGAGGATGTTGTTATGTCACTTCCAGCTGAGAGCTATGGACTTTTTCTTGAAAGTGTCTTATACTAAACTAAATACAGCTTTATATATTATTGTTCAGAATAGTTGAAAACCTAAAACTGAGCAGTGATGTAGTAGTGTTTTATATGGAAGCTGTCGCAACGTAAGTAGTTTATATATCAATATATAATCAACTTAGTGCAACAGCTCCTTTTTTATATTTATTATATATGCATCAGGTGATATAACAACTGAAAAGCAAATAAAATCAGGAGTGGAGATTATATGAAGACCATAATAGAACTTATGACAGAACAATTCCAGAAAGCGTTTGAGGAATGTGGATATTCTAAAGATTATGCAAGGATAACAGTATCTAACAGGCCAGACTTATGTGAGTATCAGTGTAATGGTGCTATGGCAGCAGCAAAGGCATATAAAAAGGCACCTTTTATGATAGCAGATGAAGTTGTTTTTAAGCTTGCAGATAACAGACTTTTCTCATCTGTTGAAAGTGTTAAACCAGGCTTTATCAATATAAAGATTAGTCCTGAATATCTTGCTGGTTATATGAATGATATGGCAGCTTCTGATAAGTATGGTTATCAGAACAATGAACAGGTTAAGACTGTTATTGTAGATTTTGGTGGTGCTAATGCGGCTAAGCCACTTCATGTAGGTCATTTAAGATCAGCTGTCATTGGTGAAAGCGTTAAAAGAATTAACAGATTTGTTGGCAACAGGACAATAGGTGATGTGCATCTTGGTGACTGGGGACTTCAGATGGGACTTATTATAGAAGAATTAAGAGATAGAAAGCCGGAACTGCCATATTTTGATGCTTCATTTACAGGTGAATATCCTAAAGAAGCACCATTTACAATAGCAGAGCTGGAGGAGATATATCCAGCAGCAAGTGCTAAGTCCAAGGAGGATGAAGCTTTTGCTAAAAGGGCGCACGAGGCAACACTTAAGCTTCAAAATGGTGATAAGGCATGCAGAGCTATTTGGAATCATATTATGACGGTTTCAAAGAAAGATCTGAAGAAGAATTATGATAATCTTAATGTATCATTTGATCTTTGGAAAGGTGAAAGTGATGCGCAGCCATATATAGATGAAATGGTAGATAAGATGGTTGAAGATGGTATAGCATATGAAAGCCAGGGGGCTACTGTTGTAGATATAGCAGAAGATACAGATACTAAAGAACTGCCTCCATGTATCGTAAGAAAGTCAGACGGTGCGGCACTTTATGCTACATCGGACCTTGCAACTATAGTAGAAAGAGAAAAACTTTATAAGCCGGACACATATATATATCTTGCAGATAAAAGACAGGAGCTTCACTTTACACAGGTATTCAGAACCGCAAAGAAAGCAGGCATCGTAAGACCTGATGTTAATATGACATTTGTCGGATTTGGAACTATGAATGGAAAGGATGGCAAGCCATTTAAGACACGTTCAGGCGGTGTTATGAGATTAGAGCATCTTATTGCTGATATTGATAATGCAGTACTTAACAAGATAAAGGAAAATCGTTCAGTATCTGATGAAGAAGCAGAAGAAACATCAAAGATAGTAGGGCTTGCTGCACTTAAGTATGGAGATCTTTCTAACCAGGCATCAAAGGATTATGTTTTTGATATAGACAGATTTGCTTCTTTTGAGGGAAATACAGGTCCTTATATTCTGTATACAATCGTAAGAATAAAGTCTATACTTGCAAAATACAAGGAAAATGGTGGAAGTACTGAAAATATTAATATACTACCTGCAAAAGAAGCTTCAGAAAAAACGCTTGCATTGTCACTTATTAAGTTTTCAGATGTGATAGAAAGTGCATACAAAGATAATGCACCACATAGAATATGTCAGTACATATATGAAGTATCTAATGCATTCAATGGTTTTTATCATAATACAAAGATACTTGCAGAAGAGAATGAAGAACAGAAAAAGGGTTATATAGCACTTATTACACTTACAAAAAATATTCTTGAAACATGCACAGACCTTCTTGGCATCAAGTGCCCAGACCGCATGTGATACCCCAGGGTCGAAAGTGTGACCGCTGTTCGTGCTTGCACGAAAAAGCGGTAACATTTTCGACCCGCACAAACATGAGGAAGAAGCGATTTATGAAATAAATCAGCGGAATCCGAATGTTTGTAGAATTGCGGGAGCAGCGAAGCAGCGGAGCAATTCGTAGGGGTATCACAGGAAGAAGCAAAACGAAAGTGTGGCCGCTGTTCGTGCTTGCACGAAAAAGCGGTAACATTTTCGACCCGCACAAACATGAGGAAGAAGCGAAACGATTTTTTTGAAATTAAATAGGAGAGATTATACATATGAAGTTATTATCATTTGCAATTCCATGTTATAACTCAGCAGAATATATGGAAAAATGTATTAAATCATGCCTTGCAGGAGGGGATGATATTGAGGTTATCATAGTGGATGATGGTTCTACGAAGGATAACACTTTAGAAATAGCTAAAAAGTATGAAGAACAGTATCCAGGCATCGTTAAAGCTGTTCACCAGGAGAATGGTGGGCATGGTCAGGCTGTTAACACAGGACTTGCCAATGCTACAGGAGTGTTCTTTAAGGTAGTTGATAGTGATGACTGGGTAGACATAAAAAGTTATAGAAAAATACTTACAAAGCTTAAGGAATTCGTAGAAAAAGATGCCCTTCCTGATATGGTTATAGCTAACTATGTATATGAAAAAGTAGGCGCTAAAAGAAAAAAAGTTATTCATTATGAGAACGCACTCCCAGTTGATAAGATGTTTGGATGGGATGATATGGGGCATTTTAAAGTTGACCAGTACATACTTATGCATTCAGTTATATATAGGACACAGCTTATTAAAGATTGTGGATTAGAACTTCCAAAGCATACATTTTACGTGGATAATGTGTTTGTGTTTGAACCGCTACCTTATGTTAAGAAAATGTATTACATTAATACTAATTTCTACAGATATTTCATAGGACGTGATGACCAGTCAGTTAACGAAAAGGTTATGATATCAAGAATAGATCAGCAGTTAAGAGTTACAAGAAGGCTTATAGATTCATATCTTTCTGAGAAACCAGAGAATGAGAAATGTAGAAAATATATGAGAACATATTTAAGAATTATGATGGAGGTTTCATCAATATTCTTAATAATATCCGGAACAGAGGAGAATCTTAACAAAAAGAAGGAACTCTGGAGGTATGTTAAAGACACAGATAAGCAGCTCTATAAGGAACTAAGATATAGTCTTTTAGGAAGTACAGTTAATATTCCCGGACGTATAGGAAGAGGAATATCCAAGACAGGATATAAGGTTATGAATAAGCTGATAGGATTTAACTAACTGCAATGAGCATTGTTTAGTTGTTATTTATTGAAGATTTATTTCAGAATTAATGCAGCAGATAACAGGAAATATAAGGAAAGAGAGAGTATATGATATTAGATTTATTTAAGTTAGATAATAAGGTGGCAGTTGTTACGGGTGCCAATACAGGACTTGGACAGGGAATGTGTATTGCGCTTGCACAGGCAGGAGCTAAGGTGCTTGGAGTTGCAAGACGTTCATGCGAAGAAACTAAAGCTAAAATAGAGGCAGATGGTGGTATATTTACCGAAGTATTAGCTGATCTTTCAGACATGAATTCTATATCTAAGGTTATGACAGCTGCTATGGATGTATACGGAAGAGTTGATATACTTGTTAATAATGCAGGTCTTATCAAAAGACAGGATGCTATAGATTTCACAGAGGAAAATTGGGATTCAGTCATACAGGTAAATGAAAAGATGGTATTCTTCTTAAGTCAGGCATTTGCAAAGCAGCTTATAAAGCAGGGTGAAGGCGGCAAGATTATCAATGTATGCTCTATGCTTTCATATCAGGGCGGAATAAGAGTACCTTCATATACAGCAAGTAAGAGTGCTGTTATAGGTCTTACAAGAGCCATGGCTAATGAATGGGCAAAGTATAACATCAATGTAAATGGAATTGCACCGGGATATATGGCAACTAACAATACAGCCCAGTTAAGGGATGATGCAGACAGAAGTGAAGCTATTCTTGACAGGATACCTGCTGGAAGATGGGGAACACCAGAGGATATGGAAGGTGCTGTAGTATACCTTGCTTCTAAGGCATCAGACTATGTTAATGGTTTCACACTTGCAGTTGATGGAGGCTGGCTTGCTCGTTAGTTAAATGCGGGTCTGTCAGTACTGATTAAAGTGCTGGCATAAGCTGCATTGATGAGGAGTAGAATTGTATGAGGATAGCATTGTGCGAAGATGATAGTGTACAGGCAGATATGTTTGTCAGGCTTCTTGATAAGACAGCGGATAAGCTTGGAATAAAAGCAGAAACAGATGTATATAACTGTGCAGAGGATATGAAAGAAGAACTTAATGATAAGAATATATCATATGATGTGTATTTTCTTGATATAGAGCTTGGCGATGATAATGGAATAAGTCTTGCAAAGTGGATAAAGGCGGGATATAAGAAGGCTGTTATAGTATTTATAACAAGCCATACGGATTATATGCAGAAAGCATTTGATGTACATGCATTTAACTACATAGTAAAGCCGGCAGGTGAAGAACGTCTTAGTATGATACTCAGCGAGATTAACGAGTTGTATATAGGTGATGGCAGCAAGTTCATATTTCATATAGGAAAGTCTGTATACAGGATAGACTATAATGATATAGTGTGCATATATTCAGATATGCGGTATATCAATATCGTAACATCTGGTAAAGAATACAGGACATATGGAAAGATAAAGGATATCAAAGAAGAATTCCCTTCTGATATGTTTGGAATGGCAGGCAGTTCAATGCTTATAAACTATAAGTATATATCAAGAATAAAGTCAGATATGGTATGGTATAAGACAGGGCGTGAAAGCGAGGAAGTTCCGGTTTCGATAGCAAGACGTTACAGCAGGGAATTCGTTGATGGCTTTAATAAATATGTGTCTGCAATATAAGCGTGGAGAGTACTGATGGTGTGGGAATATTGGTTTATACTTCTTGGAATAACTGAATACATAATATATAGAAGCTTTATCAAGTCCCTGAAATATACAGGCGAATATGATACAGATAACAGTATACAGGAAGGAATACATCACAACATAAGATGGCTGATAGCCATTGATACAAAGCAGCTGTTAAAAAGCATAATAATAATGGCAGCGATAAGTGTGAGCCTGTACAGACTTATATTATATGATGATTATATAGTGTGTGCTGTACTTGCGGTTATTCTTATTATATTGAATATATCGGACATTCCCCTGCTGTATAAAAATATATCGGCAGTACTTATATATGTAAATATGCTTATTAATATATCGGTTGTCATTAAAGTCATATGGAGCATAAAACGTAACAGCATAGTGTATACAGAGGAAACAGCATCGATTTATATAATTCCATTTATTATATTTGTAAGTATAATAATGTTGTTTACATTTATCAGATATAATAATTATAGAAAAGTAAGCGTAAGCAGGATTACGGATATAGCTGTTATAATGACGGTTGTCGCACAGAATATAATTCTTATGATGGTGTATAAGTTAATGCCACAGCAGATAAATGACATGTATGTAGTATATGTAATACTTATGATTGTGATATGCATAGCCAAGGATATTGTATGCATAAGTATGATAGAGATAGACACAAGCGCACGCCATAGCTATGAGGAAGATATTCTTAAGATACAGATAGACACGAATAACAGGCTGTATGGTAATATCAAAGAGGCACAGGAGGAGCTTAAGGACATAAGACACGACATTAAGAACAGACTGAATACGCTCAGTTATGCCATACAGTTAAGGGATTATGATGAAGCCGAAAAAGAACTTGATAATATACTTGATAATATTAACACAGCCGGGCAGCCAAAGTACTGTACGAACTTAAGGGTCAACAGTATATTGTCGTATAAGTTATCAGAAGTGCCAGAAGGTGTAAATATAACCTATGACGTGAAAGTGCCAGAGGAGCTGGATGTCGATTATAGTGACCTTGGCGTGATTATAGGCAACCTTATAGATAACAGCAAACATGCTGTAAGCCGTGTACTTGAGAATAATATGGATGCATATATAGATATTAAGCTTATATGTCACGTAGATAATATAGTATTTATTATAAAGAATAATTATATAAACACGCCGGAAGTCAGAAACATAGATTATTATAAAAATCACGGCAGAGGTATAGGCAGTGTCAGG